>Ga0315536_1000081_pt1 | contig 42000 bp, 31 predicted proteins | sample SalMarSW160230MG_FD_203093 | JGI IMG/M metagenome (GOLD analysis project Ga0315536, IMG submission 203093) | Salt marsh sediment microbial communities from the Plum Island Ecosystem LTER, Massachusetts, United States - Salt Marsh Sediment SW1602-30 ...
TGTGAAGTTCATTTCTCTCAGATCAATTCCTTCAAGAGCCTGCAGATCAGAAATAAATTGTTCAGAATGAACAGGATCACCATTCAGATGCAGAATGATATATGCTTCGCGACTGCATACCTCATCAGTAACCTCATGAAAACCCAGACGGGTCGTTATAAGAGATGCATGTTTTGAAAGGATATTCTGTGTCAGTCCAGCTTCCTTTATCCTGTCGATGATTTTTATTCCGAGTACCTTTATCATGGTTATAGGTTTTGTTCAATTCTCCTTTTCTCATCTTCTCCCATTCTCCCCCTCTCCCCCTCTAATTTAAAAATAAAGGTCCCTCTCCCCCTTTTTAATTCGTTCAATCTTTTCCCGCGTACTTGCAATAACAGCAGGATCAAGTTTTTCCAGGTTCTTTTCAATAACCTTCCATCCTTTATCCACTGTTTCACCTTTAGCATAGTCGCAAATGTATTCCGATAGTGTGAGTATGGCATTTGGAGTGCAAAACCTTTTAATAAACCCGGGTACCGAGAACTCCATAAAGTGCTCTCCGGTACGTCCCATCCTGTAGCATGATGTACAGAATGACGGCAGGTAATCATTCGACAACAGTTCATCTATCACCTCAGCCAGCGATCGAGCATCATTTATTTTGAATTGTTCCCTATTAAGGTTTTGTTCCTCATTTTTTGTGTCAGAATATGAGCCAAGCTCAAGCTTTGTTCCTCCATCTATCTGTGAAACACCAAATTGCAGAACTTCCCTCCTTACATCCGGAGATTCCCTGGCGGTAAGGATAAGGCCTGTATACGGAACAGCAAGTCTGAGTATTGCTACCAGTTTTTTAAATTCTGCATCGTTAGTCTGGTAATTATTTTCCATATTCAGGGTGGTGGCATCTTTAATCCTGGGAAAAGAAATAGTGTGAGGGCCAACATTATAGCAGGCTTCCATATGATTTGCATGACGCACGAGGCCCAGTACTTCAAATCTCCAGTCGTATAATCCAAACAAAGCTCCAATGCCCACATCATCTATTCCCGCCTCCTGGGCTCTGTCGAGGGAGGTCAGACGATAATCATAATCTTTCTTTTTACCACCCAGATGGTACCATTTATATGCCTCCGGATGGTATGTTTCCTGAAAAACCTGGTATGTACCTATACCCGATTTGCCGACAGTCCTGAATCCTTCAATGTCGAGTGGCGCAGCATTGATATTCACTCTTCTTATTTCTCCGTGATCTTTTTTTACACCATAAACGATCTTTACTGTATGAGCTATATATTCAGGTGAATAGTCGGGGTGCTCACCATAAACAAGAATAAGTCGTTTCTGTCCGTTATCCTCAAGTGCCTCAACTTCTTTAATAATTTCATCATCACTCAGCGTTTTTCTTATAGCGTCGGCGTTTGATACCCTGAAACCACAATATTTACAATTATTAACGCATCTGTTCCCGACATAGAGAGGAGCAAACAGTACAATACGGTTTCCATAAACCTTTTTTTTAAGCTCCCGTGCTCCTTCCTTGATCTCATCAACAAGATCTGTACTAACAGCATTTATAAGCACTGCTGTCTCTTCAAGTGTCAGTCGCTGTTTATCAAGAGATTTTGAAATAACATCCCTTACCCGATGTTTTTCCGGTTTCGTTTTCTGGATCAGACCCCAGATTTCTTCAGGATCAATGAATGGCTTCATCCTAAGATCAGGGATGTTTAATTTTTCAGGAGAAAATCTCATGAACTCATTTATTTGGTTTAACGTGCAAAGGTAATCAATAAATAGCCCTCAGAAAATGATTCTTATCAGAAAATAAGTTCGGAAATCTCATCTTTTGCGGACCTGATTTTCATTAAGGCATTATCGCTGTTAAGATCAATAGCGCCATGTATCTTTTTATGAAATAAGACAGATATATTTTGATCGGAATGAAGGGTTGTATCATCAAAAACATCAAGTAACACATCGGATTCATCCCGGTCTTTCATTTGAATTATTACCATACCTTTTGAATTCAGTGCACCCGATCGTACAGTAACAGCATATATGCCAAAGGGCGGAAGAAGTTTGCATTCCTCTGTTATGGGGATCCTAACAAGGTTTTGAAATGAAGAATGTCCCTGAGGTTTATAAACCTGGGGCATGCCCATAATCAGGAAGTAGTCATCGAGGTAAGCATTAGCTCTCTGAATATAACCTTCAGTTATCGCCTGACGTATTTTTGTTGAGCTTACTGTTTCGTGATATACTTCCTGCTCAGGTATTTCCTCAGCCTCAAAACTATACTTTTCCTGCCAGGCCCACAGATGCCTGTAGTCTCCTTCCTTGTTAAATCCGAAATGGTGATTGAATCCTGCTACCACTACCCTGGCATGCAATTGATCATGAAGGTAATTCTTAACAAATTGTTCACTGGTAATTTTTGAAAACTCTCTGGTGAATTCCACAATGATCACATTATTCAGGCCTGTTTTCTTAAGCAATTCCAGTTTTTCATCTCTGGAACAGATAAGTTTAAAGTCTCTGCCGGTTGTTTCGGGATATAAAACCTTCCTGGGATGAGGGTCAAATGTTATCAGTACTGATTCTCCGTCGATTTTCTCAGCCAGGTTCTTAAGCCTGTTGAGTATTGTCTTATGCCCAATGTGAACCCCATCGAAGGAGCCGGTTGTCACAACAGGACTTTTTATACCTTTTACAGCATCAAAACCATTGAAGATATTCATATTAAACCCGATGCCCTAATTTTTATTCTTCTTTACAAAATAAGCTACTTTTTCAATGGATGTGATCATATCATATTCCTCGAGGTATACACCGGAGGGAACATTAAGCGGAATTGTGGTATAATTCAGGATCCCCTTTATGCCAAATAGCACCAGCTCTTCAGTTATTTCCCTGGCCACATCGGGAGGAACGGTAAGAATGGCTATCTTTATGTTCAGTTCACTGATCATCTTTTCAATTTCAGTATAAGGGTAACATTTCACACCTGAAATTACTTTGTTCACCTTCTGAGGGTCATTATCAAAAGATGCCACCAGGTTAAGTTTTGATCTTTTGCCTTTAAAATAACCTGCTACAGCTCTTCCAAAGTTACCGATGCCTATTACTGCGACATTCATACTTTCTTCTGAATCGATAATCTTTCCAATGGTATCGATCAGTTCCCTTACATCGTATCCTTTTCTGAGAACACTTGAATAACCAATAAGCATCAGGTCGCGTCTGACCTGGACGGCAGTGATATGCAGACGGGCAGCCAGATCGTGAGAAAAGATAAAGTTCCTGTTTTCAGTGAGGCATTCCAGAAGAGTTCTTCTGTACTCGCTTAGCCTCTCAACTGTTTTTCCTGGTAGTTTCATCATTGGAGAATTGATTTTAGTATTATGATGAAATATATCCTTTTGTTTAAAGACATTTCATCATGTTTTTCAGGTAATGTTTACTGGGTTTTTAGGTAATCTGATTGTAAATACTGTGCCAACATCGGGTGTACTTTCGACGTTTATTGTTCCGTGATATAGTTCAACAACTTTCTTGACAATTGACAATCCAAGTCCGCTTCCGGAAATATTCCTGGTCTTCTCATTTTTGATCCTCACAAATTCGGCAAACAGGTTCTCGGTGTCATCTTTCGATATTCCTATCCCTGAATCGGATATGATAAGTATTCCTTCAATTTCAGAACTTTCAATTATTATGTCAGTCTTTCCTCCAGGCTTATTATACTTTACTGCATTTGAAATCAGGTTATTAAATACTATCTCAATGTCATCGGGATCGGCCATAATAATTGCATCGGACCTTATATCAAGATTAATGCTTACATCCATCTGAATTGCATAAGGCTGTGCCGTTATTATAGAGGAAGAAGCTATATCTGAAAGTCGGACCTCCTGAATCTTTTCCTCCTTTCTTTCGAGACGTATCTTTGTGAAATCAAGAAGATCCATAATCAGGTTCCTCATCCCCTGTATCCTTTGAAGAGATCTTTCAATCGGGGTGGCATAGTCATCTATCAATTCACCTGACTGCTTCCCCTGCATCATTCTCAGATAACCTTCCAGAGCATTAAGTGGCGCCTTTAACTCATGAGACAGTACAGAAAGAAACTGATACCTGATTTTCTTCCCTTCCTGTTTCATCTTGTGGGTAATCCGTTTTAGATACAGTTGTTTGGTTATGTTTTCAATGCTTGATTTAAGTTCCTGCGGTGTAAAAGGTTTGGGTATGAAGTCGATGGCACCATCGCGCGTTGCTCTGATTGCCACATCGAGCGAAGCGTAAGAAGTTATCATAGCAACTACTATATCATAGTTCCTCTTTCGAATGTACTCCAGAACATCGATTCCCTGCATACCTGGCAACTTATTATCGAGCAAAAGTATATCGGGTAAGTCGCGTTCAAGAATCCTTATCCCGTCTTCCCCTGTTGCTGCTTCGGTAACTTCAAAAGTATAATCCTCATCCATAAAGGGATAGGTGACATGAAAATTATTCAATATCCTCGATACTCCTGACCGGATTCCCGGTTCATCATCAATTACCAGTACTTTTAATACAGCCATTTCAAAGTTTTAACAGTCTCATTACCTCCTGATCAAGCTGCTCGGGCCGGATGCCTTTTTCAAGATATACATCTGCTCTTATCCACGCTCTTTCCTGTTCAGAATCAATAGTGAATGACATACCTGTCTCATGTGAAACAGCAGTTGCCAGAATAACCGGAACATCGGGATATTTCCTTTTAATCTTGTAACACAATATGAAACCACTGTCATCGCTTTCCATCATCAGGTCGAATATTGCCAGGCTTGGTTTAATACGGTTAATAACAGATTCGGCTTCTGCCTGGCTCTCCACGGCAATCGTTTTGTAACCTTCTTTCTCAAGGCTAAATACCGTCTGATAGAGATAATCCGGATCATCGTCTGCAACGAGTATCGTAAAGTCACTCTTGTTCATCTTTCCACAAATTTCTAAAAAAACTTTAAATCAAATAGTTAATATGATAAATATGATTTATTGTTATATTGTTAACAACAGAAATATGATTTTGTTTAACGTTTCACGTTTTGCATTCAAATCTTCCCCTCTTATCTCCTCTTCTCCTCTTCTCCTCTTCTCCTCTTCTCCCCTTCTCCCCTTCTCCCCTTCCTTCTTCTACCCTTTCCTACGGGGCAGAACAATCTTAAAGCTTGTACCCGTTGGACCCTTCGACGGATCATTATTGGAATCAACAGTTATCTGTCCCTTATGCATCTTAACTATGCCATACGCAGTTGCCAGTCCCAATCCTGTTCCCTGTCCAATGCTTTTAGTTGTAAAGAAGGGCTCGAATATCTTGGCCCTGTCTTCCTCCTTAATGCCAGTACCGGTATCGCTTAATGTAATAATTACATCGCTGAGGGTATCTTCCAGCCTGATATCTATCAGCCCTCCCAAAGGCATAGCATCAAAAGCATTCTTAACCAGGTTAGTCAGAACCTGCATCATCTGTTCTGAATCGAGCATTGCTTCCGGACTGGTTGTCAGGTCGGTTATGTTGATCTTCACTTTTTCCGGAACAATCAGGCTTGCAAGACTGTGATTTACCAGGTCCTTAATGCTTACCAGCTGATGATTAACCTGGTTTTTCCGTGCAAAGTTGAGCAATCCGGCAACAATTTTCTTACACCTGCCGGCCTGTTCCACGATAAGTTTAAGATCTTCCCTTACAGGGTCATCAGCAGTTGATTCTTCAAGAAGAATATTACTGTACATGATAACAACGCCAAGTGGATTATTAAGCTCATGAGCGATACCTGCAGAGAGTTGTCCCATATGAGCAAGCTTTTCTGACTGTTTCAAAGCTTGTTTCATGGATGACAGTTTCTCATTCGATAATGCCAGGTCTTTTACCGATTTATGCAGCTTTTCAATTGTATAGGGAAGGCACATCTCAACTTCAGCCAGTCCCTTCTTTATTGCTATAGCATGTTCCACGCAACTCTCATATCCACAGGCACCGCAATCGAGCTGATCCTTCTTTGTTGTCTTCCCCATCTTAATAAGCACCTCGTTCACCTCATCTGAATCGAGGATTTCAATCCTGCGATCATCAGGTTTATACCTGATTGTAAGGTCAAGTTCAGCGAACTCATCAAACGATCTCTGCCAGTTATCAGAATCGATATTATGCATCTTGTTGGCAGCATAGGAGCTTACAAGGGCTCTCCTGTTATACTGTTTGCCATTTTTTGATAATCCGGGTCCCATAATGCAACCTTCACAGCATAGTAATTCCATATGTTGATTTTTGATAAGGCCAGTTTCAAATTCCTTTAATGCTCCCTGAAAATCTATTCGTCCTTCTGCTGCTATGATATTTCCGGTAATAGCATTATCGCTGATCTTTGCTGTCTGAAGCAAGCCCCGCGCAACAGGAAAAATGGCGCCTCTTCCCCCAACTGGCGGGTCAAAATCGACAGGTTCAGATATATCAGGAGACTGACCCTTTTCAGCAAATATTTCCCTCAGTTCAGTGTAAGTGATGGCTTCGTCAATCTCCTTACTCTCCGCTTTCTTCGCAATACACGGACCTATAAAGACAATCTTTGTATCCTTTCCATATTTTTTCCTTATAACCCTGCTCATTGCCACCATAGGCGATACAACAGGTGCAAGATTATCCACCAGAGCGGGATGATAAAATTTTACATAGTTAACGATCGACGGGCAGTCGGATGAAATATAAAAATTCTTGTTTTCAGTCACCAGTTTTTTATACCTGTCAGCTACAAGATCAGCTCCAAATGATACTTCTGAAACATATTCAAATCCAAGATCCTTTATCATACCGATAAGAATATGATAATCAGCAATATCAGAAAATTCAGCCGGAAAACTGGGGGCAATAATGGCAGCAACCTTAGTATTATCTTCCAGTAGTCTCTTTACTCTGTCGGTAGTATTCAGGAAAACCTTGGCACCCTGGCTGCAGACCATTGTGCAGTTGCCACAGGCTATGCATCTCTCATCAATAACCTCAGCCTGGCCTCCAACAATCCTAATCGCCTTCGCAGGACATTCCCTTACACAGGTATAGCAGGTACGACAGAGCTCCTTTATGGTATATACCAGCATATCAATTCATTTTTACAATCATAGTAATACGTTTCTCTTTTCAAAGTGTGTATAAAATATCTTTTTGTCAGATATCTCGCTGTTTTCCCTGATGAGTTTATCATAAAGATTAATGCAGGCCGGTGATTTGGCTGGCAGGTTTATGGCTTCAGTATCATCAGCCTGATAAACCAATTTAGCTCTGCTCCTGATATCATCTTTTGAAGCTGCAAAATGTAATCCTGCTCCGTGTACACATCCTCCCGGACATGTCATTACCTCCACCAGGTGATATTTCTTTCCTGAAGCTGTAGAATTTTTAAGTTTCTCCAGACCTGTAAGTCCATCCACCACCGCAATATTAAGTTCAGTTTCACCTGCCTGAACTGTTACTTCCCTGAACGAGCCACTGGTTCTCAGCTTTTTAAAAATCAGTTTATCAATGTCTTTTTTTGTTTTTTTAAAATGAAAGGTTCGTATAACTCCTTCTGCGAGTCCGCCTGACACTTCAGCCAGAAAAGCTGTTGAACTTCTTCCTGCCAAAGGCTCGTCTGCCGGCTCCTGTTCTATACTGGAAGTATCAATACCATATAATCTGATAAGTCGCGCCAGTTCTCTTACAGTGAGTACGGAATCAACATCACTGATCCCTTTGCGAATCATTCCGTCGCGTCCTGCCTCAAACTTCATTGCCATACAGGGAGTTGCGGAAACTGAAAAAATTTCGGATGGTTTCACTCTCATCTGCCCGGAAACAAGGGTCTTTATCAGGGCTCCTGTAATCTGTTGGGGTGATTTTACAGTTGAGAGCTGAGGAATAATTGAAGGTATAAACTGCTCGACATATTTCACCCATGCCGGACAAGCAGAAATATAGAGAGGCGTATATATTTTGTTTTCAATATTATATGACAACTGATCCGAGATCTCAGTAATACAGACATCTGTGCCGGTTCCTGTTTTGAACACTTTGTCAAATCCGATTTTCCTGAGAACACCATTCAGAACCCTGTCAAATTCCCTGGTATATTTCATGCCGAGCTCCTCTGCTATCCCGGATGGTACCAGCGGGGAATATTGTATAACCTTTACAATATCAGGATTATGAAGATATTCCTGGACTTCCGATATATTATGTTTTTCATGAAGCGCTCCGGTAGGACAGACAAGAACGCATTGCCCGCAATGTATACAGCTAGAAAAATTAAAATCCTTGTCCATAGCTGCTCCCACATGAGTTTCACGTCCTTTATTAATAAAATCGAGCGAGGTTGAGGTAATTACTTCTTCACACACCCTTACACATCTGCCACAAAGGATACATTTGGAGAGTTCCCTGACAATAGCCGGACTGGACTGGTCGAGACGGGGTTTGATCTTTCTTGCACGAATACGGCGCTCCCTGATATTCAATTCCTCTGAAAGGCGCTGAAGTTCGCAGTTAAGGTTCCTGTCGCAATAAAGACAATCGTCCGGATGATTTGAAAGAAGAAGCTCAACTATTGTTTTTCTGGCAGTGATCACCCTTGGAGAGTGAGTTTTTATTTTCATCCATTCTTCAACAGGCTGAGAGCAAGCTGTAACAAGACGATCTCTGCCCTCAACCTCAACAACACACATCCTGCACGCTCCTGTAGGAGTAAATTCCTTCATCCTGCAAAGAGTTGGTATAATAATTCCATTGCGATTTAGAGCTGAAAGAATCGTCTCTCCTTTTTCAGCCGTAATCCTTTTATTATTTACCTGTATTGTGAAAAGCATATTTCTATTTTACAATTATTGCGCTAAACTTACATATATCGAAACATATACCGCAGCCAATACATTTATCAGCAACTATAAAGTATGGTTGTAACCTGGTACCATAAATCGCATTTACAGGACATTTGGCTGCACATGCTGTGCACCCTGTACATTTATCAACATCGATTGAAAATGATCGTAGTCCCCTGCATATATTAGCGCGGCATTTCCTGTCGAAAATATGTTCTTCAAATTCATCCCTGAAATTTTGCAAAGCACTCATAAAAGGATTAGGAGCTGTCTGACCCAGCCCGCATAATGATGTATCTTTCATCACTTTTGCGATTGTCTCAAGTTGCATGACCCCTTTGAATCGTTCCAGTGTTGTCCCCGATTCCTCATCCAGGGGTTTCCTGATAACACTCTCAAGTATTTCAAGCATACGACCTGTTCCTTCGCGGCATGGAATGCATTTTCCGCAACTCTCATTACGAAGAAACTCCATATAATACCTTACAAGGTCAACCATACAGGTGTTATCATCTATAATCACAAATCCTCCTGCTCCCATGCCAATCCCATTTTCTTTTAGAACCTCATAATCGATTGCCAGGTCGAGGTTTTCGCCGGCAATGAATGAACCTGATGCTCCTCCCAGTTGTATTGCTTTAAATTCCCTGCCTTCTTTTATACCATCGGCTATATCATCGAGGATAGTGCGTATTTTAGTCCCCATCTCAACCTCAACCACACCTGACATACGGCCTTTTCCGGTAACAGCAAATACCTTTGTTCCAGGACTGTTTTCAGTTCCCATGGTACGAAACCATTCAGGTCCGTTTTGCATTATCAGTGGAACATTCATCAGGGTCTCAACATTATTGATAACAGTAGGTTTACCAAATAACCCGGAAGTTGTAGGATAGGGAGGTTTCAGCTGAGGCATTCCCCTCTTTCCCTCAAGAGTATTTATAAGCGCAGTTTCCTCACCGCACACAAAAGCTCCGGGCTCTTTCCTGATCGTTATATCAAGATTATAACCACTTGAGAAAATATTATGTCCGAAGAGGCCATATTCTCTTGCCCTGGCTATTGCCTGCTGAAGCCTGTTCAGAGCATGTTCGGAACCAGATCGCATAAATATTATCGCATTGGAAGATCCTATTGCGTATGAAGCAATTGCAATTCCCTCAATTAGACGATGGGGATCGCTCTCGAGTATTGTCCTGTCAGTGAAGGCCCCGGGATCACTCTCTTTTGCATTACAGATCAGGTACCTGGCATTGGAGGCGGTGTTAAGGGCATGTTTCCACTTCAGTCCCGTCAGATAACCTCCTCCGCTTCTGCCTCTGAGCCCGCTCTTTTCAATGATATCACAAACCTCTTCGAAAGTATAGTGCCTGATTGCCTTAATGTAGGCCCGGTACCCCCCCCGGGCAATATATTCTTCAATGCTTTCCGGATCATAGCAGCCACAGTTGCCCAGCACTACTCTTTTCTGATTGGCAAAGAAAGGATGTTCATCCATAAAAGGAATTCCCGGCCATAATTCAAAGCCTAAGGTGCCGGTCTGACCTGCAAGATCCTCCTCATTTATATCATTATGAAAAACACCATTCAAAAGTGGTTCAACTTTCTCTTCTGTTATGTTTCTGAAATATAATTTGTTTTTACCCGGTAACTGAATACAAACCAGTGGTTCGAAATTTGCAGGTCCGGTGCACCCTACATGGATCATTCTGGCAGAAAGGTTGTTTTCTTTTAAATAAGATTCGACAGATGAACATGTTTTTTCAGATCCTGAAATAATACTACTGGTCCCGGAAGAGACAAAAATTACCGGATTATCAGGCTTTTCCTGCCGTAACTGTTGTAATTTTTTTTCAGTAGCCGGCGACAATGTATCTGATTCAGAAAGCAGAACCTTCTCAATGAGAAATGTTTTCAGATCTTCCATCCTGCAAATCCAATATTATTAATCTTGTTCAATAACATATGTCAGTTTCTTAATAAGTTCAGCCAGCTGTTCAGCTTTAATATGTGTATAATATTGCCCGTTGACATTAATAACCGGACCATTGTTACAACCTCCCATACACGAGACAATTTCGACACTTAAATTCCCGTCCCGGGTAGTCTGTCCCGGCAATATGCCCTTCTCTTCAGTTATCTTGTTTATTATTTCCCGCGATCCATTAAGGAAACATGAAGTACCATGACAAATCCTGATATTAATCTTTCCTGATGGAATGAATCTGAATTGATCGTAGAAAGTTGCAAGACCATAAATTTTGGTTGTGCTTAATCCTACGAAACTACCAATTCTTACAATAGCTTCTTCAGAAAGATATCCGTGTTCCTCCTGTATCTCCTGCAGTATTGGAATCAGATCTTCCCTCTTGCCCTGTTTGTATTTTTTAAGAATTATGTCAATATCTTTATCCATCAGTCCTTATTAAATATATAAAGATCAACACAAAGATAATTTAATTTATTGTTAATAAATAAACATTGTTATTTTATTAACAATAATATTTCAAACTTACCGTTTTTTATTATTACATGTATTTCATTGAATATCTGTGATTTACACAATTTTTAATTAAAGCGATAAAATCATTGTCAGCTTTTTACCACTAACTCTCCATAGATTTATTAAGCATTAAAGGTGTTTTTTAGGCTGGAATAGAATAAGTCCACATCAAATAAAATTACTACTTTTGATGTTATTGTTTATTTATAAACAGTAAAAAATGACTCAGAGGATAGAAATGCAAATATGCCTTGGAAGCTCTTGTTTTTCAAGAGGTAATAAGGATGTAGTGATGTTCATTAAGGAATATCTGAGGAAAAATCATCTTGACGATAAAGTGATATTTAAAGGTGCGCGCTGCATGGGACACTGCAGCAACGGACCTAATCTCAACATTAACGGTGTTATAGTTGAAGGTGTTACACTTTCCCGAATAGAGAACATACTGGAAAAAGAATTTGCCAGATTTATTTAAACATGAAACCAGCTGATATGCAAGACAGAAAACCTGTTCTTTATATAAATGATGAAAAATGCAGAAATTCCTATTCCTGCGTGCGCGTCTGCCCGGTCAATGCCATTGAGGTCAGGCCCCAGAGGGCTCATCCGTTTATACTGCCCGAAAGATGCATCGGATGTGGTTTATGTTATGTAACCTGTTCTCCCCGTGCAATAGAGTTTCGCGACTCGAAAAATGTGGTCAGGAACCTATTATCGTCCGACAGAAAGACTGCGGCATTAATTGCACCCAGTATTGCTTCCGAGTTTGATGATATTACCGACTACAGGAAGTTTGTAGGAATGATAAGATCCCTCGGTTTCGATTATGTTCATGAAGATTCATTTGGTGTTGATCTGATAGCCTCTGCCTATGCCTTACTGTTTTCCAGGGCAGAAGGAAAATATCTGATCACTGCCAACTGTCCCTCAATAGTAAAGCTTATTGAAAAATTTCATCCCGACCTGGTTCCCAACCTGGCTCCACTGGTCTCACCCATGATTGCAACTGCGATGGTTGTAAAAGAGTTGTATGGACCCAAAGTAGCCGCTGTACAGATAGGTCCATGTATTGATGCTAAAGACGAATCCCTTATCTATAAAGATGGAAAGCTTGTTGACGAGGTCCTGACATTCGTTGAGCTCAGGCAGCTTTTTGATGAATTCAGAATTCAGGAGAGGCTGGTAAAGATGTCAGATTTTGATCCCCCATACGGAAACTGGGGAGCCCTTTATCCTCTTCCGGCAGGAATAGTACAGGCCGGCGGAATTAAACGCGATATGGTGTCAAGCAGCGTCATTACAGCATCAGGGAAAGAGGAGATTCTGGAAGCAATTAATGATTTCGATAAATATATTGATACCATAAATCATCATTTTAACCTCTTCTTTTGTCACGGATGCATGCTTGGACCAGGGATGGAGCAACATAATGAACGTTTCAGAAGACGGGCGCTTGTTCGCAAATATGCAGAGAAGAGGGTTGGCAAATTAGACAAAACCGCATGGCAAAAAGATATGGAGCGTTGGTCCTTGCTCGATTTTACCAGGAAATTTACGCCCAACGACCAGAGAATCCCGGAACCTCCTGAGGAGGCAATTGCTGAAGTACTTAAGATAATTGGCAGAGACAATCCTGATGAGGAAGTAAACTGCGGTGCGTGCGGCTATTCATCTTGCAGGGAATTTGCATCAACAGTGGCAAAAGGCCTGGCAATACCTGAAATGTGTCATACCTTCAACCTGAGAAACAAACAGGAGTATATTGAAACACTGAGACAGACAAACAGAAAACTGGCTGACACAAAAAAGGCTCTTAAGGAATCGGAAGAACTTGCCAGGAAAGAAAAAGAGATTGCACAAAGTGCTTCCGACATGATGAATAATATGCTTGAAAAACTTCCTACCGGTGTAGTGATAGTAGACAATAATCTCAGGGTCCTTCATTCAAATCAGAGCTTTATCAATATTATCGGGGAAGATGCCAGAGCCATTTCAGACGTGATACCCGGACTGGCAGGCGCTGACATCAAAACACTTATTCCTTTTAATGTATATAACATGTTCACATTTGTTCTTAAAGAAGATGAACCTGTCTTAAGCAAGGATGTCCATTTTGAGGAAAAAATGTTGAATATCTCAATTTTCCCCATCAGAAAGAACAAGATATGCGGGGCAATAATCAGAGATCTCTATTCACCTGAAGTACAGGGAGAAGAGGTAACCAGCAGGGTGAGCGAGGTGATTGAAAAAAACCTTGAAATGGTTCAGAAGATTGGCTTCCTTCTGGGAGAAGGGGCATCAGAAACTGAACAGATGCTTAATTCAATCATTGAATCGTACAAAAGCAGAAGAGGAAATAATAAAACCAACCGGAAATAAATTCAGGTGAACAGGAACTTTTTCATAGAAATAAACAGTCATCAAAGAAACTATGACGGGGAGCGGATCAGCGGCGATGTCTTCCTCTATCGTTATATTAAAGAAGAAGACAGGGTTATAGCAGTATTATCTGATGGCATGGGACACGGGGTAAAGGCAAATATACTTGCTACCCTTACTGCTACTATGGCCCTGAATTTCACAAGGGAACATAAAGAGGTTGACCGGATCGCTGAGATAATCATGAATACACTGCCGGTATGCAGCGAAAGGAAAATAAGCTATTCCACTTTTACTATCATAGATATAGAGAGCACCGGAAGGGCAACAATTCTTGAATATGACAACCCGTCAACCATTGTGCTCCGGGGTAACCAGTTATTTGATCCATCATGGAAAAAAGTTGTGCTGGAAAAAGGGAAGAATGCAGGCAAGGTGCTTAAAACCTGCTCTTTCAAACCAGAAAAAGAAGACAGGATCATTTTCTGCTCCGATGGTGTATCGCAAAGTGGAATGGGCAGTGAAGAATTTCCCTTTGGCTGGGAAAGAGATAATGTGGCAACATATGCTGCGTCGCTGGTAACGAACGAAGCTTCAATTTCTGCTATAATGCTTGCAGGGAAGATAGTTACAATGGCACATAAGTACGACAGATATAAAGCGAGGGATGATATAAGCTGTGCAATAGTATACTTTCGCGAACCGCGTAAATTACTGGTCTGTACAGGGCCACCCTATGAAAAGGAAAAAGATAAGGAACTGGCTTCAAAAGTTTCATCATACAAAGGCAAGGTAATTCTGTGTGGCGGAACAACTGCTGATATAGTAGCCCGGGAGTTAAACAGAACAATTGTTGATGAGCTCATCTTTGAGGATCCTGAATTACCGCCTGAAAGTTTCCTTGACGGAATCGACCTCGTAACTGAGGGGATACTTACTCTGCAGAAAGTAAATGAAATACTGAAAACATACAATAACAGTGTAAAATTAGGCAAAGGACCGGCAGACAAAATTGTAAGGCTGGTAATGGAAAGTGATGAGATTCACTTTGTAATCGGAACAAGAATTAATATTGCGCACCAGGATCCAAACCTGCCTGTAGAACTTGAGATCAGGCGTACTGTTGTGAAAAGAATTGCAAGACTGCTCGAAGAAAAATGGCTCAAAAACGTGAGCTTTGAATATATCTAACCTTATATCTTTTTATTTATGTATTCCATGGTTTTCCTGAAAAGATGAGGCTGAATATCGGGGTGTGTTGGATTTTCAGGAATCTGATCGAGTAAAATAACTTCAGCAATTTCAGAAATATCGGGTATTGGTCCAAGTTCAAAAACATCAGCCAGGTAAAGCCTTCCGTATCCTGTCTCACCGCCTTTCTTAACAGAATATGTTGCAATACAATGCAGTTTAAATCTTATCGCACCGGTCTCTTCCATCAATTCCCGTCCCGCAGCTGCAAATGAAGACTCTCCTTTTTCAATATGCCCCCCTGCTATCTCCCATGTTTCACGCTGCTGATGACGAACAAATATCCACTTATTTCCATATCGCGCCGTTATTACAGAATAGGTCAGCGCTGCAGCAGGCTCATATTCAGGGTCAAAAAACTCAACTTCGGTTATCATTTTATTTCTGTTAACAGGTGCTAAAGTAAGAATAATCATGATAAATAATAATTTGCTACATTTAAGCATTAATATTCCATTGATGCTATTATTAATAATTCTTATTCTGACCGAGATTTTTACTCTCGCAGTTTTGCGTCAGCGCTTCCACAGCAATTCAAAACCATTATATTATATCTCGCTCCTTATACATTTTATCCTTAGTCTATGGATATGGATCCTCTATTTTGAAACAACCTCCTATAACAGTTTCTACGATAACCCCCGCAATATCTGGATGCTGATGAACCTCAGGGGCATGATCTGCGCAGTGGTTGCCCCAAGGATCATACTTATTATATTTCATTTTTCAGGCAAACTTTTAAAAAGGAGAACCGGTGGTAACTCAAAATGGGCTACCAACACCGGAATGATTTTTATGGCTTTTATAATTACAATCATAGCGTTCGGAACGTTTGTCGGAAGGTTCAATTTTAAAACAGAAAATGTGACTGTAAAAATTAAAGACTTAAATAAAGATCTTGATGGATTAAAAATAGTACAGATATCTGACCTGCACCTTTCCACTTTTTATCATCACAAAAAAGTACTCCAGAAAGTAATGGAACAAATAAATTCATATAAACCTGACCTGATTTTAAATACAGGCGATTTTGTTACTATCGGCTGGAGGGAATTCGACAGCAACGACACTATTCTTGTAAAAGCAAAGAGCCGCTATGGAAATTATGCAGTCATGGGGAATCATGATTTCGGAACTTATGATCCCTATTTCACTGAAGCCGACAGGGAGAATAATGTGCTAATAATGAATCACATGATTGAATCATCAGGCTATACGGTTCTGAATGATGATTTTAAAATAGTGAGGATAGGAGATGCAAAAATTGCTCTTATAGGAATTATAACAGTAGGACGACATCCGCATATGATCCATGGAAACCTTAATGATGCGATTTCAGGACTGGACACCGACAAAGTTGATCTCAAGATCTTTCTCAGCCACGATCCGAATGAATGGGAGAAAGATGTGGTGGGCAAGACTGATATAAATCTTACCCTTTGCGGTCATACACATGGAATGCAGATGGGTATAATGACGAAAAATTTCAGATGGAGCCCGGCAAAATATTTCTATCCGCACTGGAATGGCCTTTTTAAGGAGGGAGACCAGTACCAGTATGTTAACCGCGGACTTGGTGTTCTTTCTGTTCCATTCAGGTTATGGATGCCCCCGGAGATAACCTTAATCACTTTAAAACCGGAGTAATAAACTTGTTGATTAATATGATTAAAAAAAGGAACGGGTGGCAGAGTATTCTGTCACCCGTTAAAGATATCCCTCCCATTTATTAACCTAACCATCTAACCTTGAAGACTTGTTTGAAAAACTAACCTAAAAAAATTCATCAAACCAATTTACGGGAGGGAGGCAATCTGAGATATCTTTTGTCAATTAAGCTTCGCTACCTTCCTTCTTTCAGTCTCTTTTTAATTATTTATTTAAAGTTTCCATGTTATATGACAGTTTTATGTATCATTTTATTGCATCTGAACAGAAGTTTAAGAAATATTTAACATTATTTTCAGTTTCGTTTATCTTAGAGGCGATAAAAAATTGAAGCCTGAAGTATGAAAAATGCAATAATATTCTCAGCTGTGTTTATCATTATTTATTTATCATCATGCTCTAAAGAGACTGAAGAATGGATAAGAATTAACCAGCTGGGGTACAGGAACAACGATATCAAAGTTGCAGTTTTTCTGAGTACAAAACATCTGGTTTTAAATACATTTCAGGTGATTGATGCTAATTCGGGAAAGGTTGTATTCACCGGTAAAGTTCCGGCAAAGGCAGAGACACTTGACCAGTTTAGCAGCTGTTACCGGTTGTCATTCACAGGATTGAGAAAAAGTGGCACTTACAGGGTAATTGCAGATGATACTGCGTCTCCCGAATTTCGTATTGGTGATGATATATATGACGGGGCGGCCGATTTTCTCCTTAATTATATGCGGCAGCAAAGATGCGGGTATAACCCTTATATAAGAGATTCCTGTCATACAAAAGATGGCTATGAAATATATGATAAAAAATCCGACTCAGCTCATATTGATGTCACAGGAGGATGGCATGATGCGGCCGATTATCTTCAATATGTTGCAACATCTGCCAATGCCATCTACCAGATGCTGTTTGCCTATTCCGAGAACCCTGCTTCGTTCAGCGATATGTACCGGGACAACGGGTTGCCAGGGGCAGACGGGATTCCTGACGTACTGAATGAAAGCAAATGGGGCCTTGACTGGCTCCTGAAAATGAATCCGGCACCCGGAATTATGTATAACCAGATAGCAGATGACCGTGACCATATTGGATTCAGATATCCTGATCAGGATAGCGCCAATTATGGAAAAGGCCGTGAGAGACCTGTTTATTTGTGCACCGGGAAACCTCAGGGCCTGTTTAAATATAAAAACAGGACAACAGGCATTGCCTCAACAGCAGGAAAGTATGCATCGGCATTTGCAAAAGGTGCGGAAGTTTTCAGTGGAGCAGATCCCGATTATGCAAGCCTTTTGCGAAATAAGGCAATAGCTGCTTTTAAATATGGACTCAGGAATCCTGGAGTGTGCCAGACTGCTCCCGGAACAGCTCCTTATTTTTATGAAGAAGAAAACTGGACAGATGATATGGAACTGGCAGCAATTGAATTATTCAACCTTACAGAAGAGGTGATGTACCTTGACTATGCTGTCAGTTTTGGGCGGAAAGAACCCGTAACTCCCTGGATAGGCGCCGATACTGCCCGTCATTACCAGTGGTATCCTTTTGTCAACATGGGACATCCGGGAATTGCCCGGGTACAGTACGACCACGATACAAAAGAATTTGCAGGTTACATGAAAGAAGGTTTGGAACTAACAGAACTAAAGGCAAAAAAGAATCCATTTCGTATCGGCATCCCTTTTATATGGTGTTCAAATAACCTTGTCGCAGCTATACTTACACAGGCACATCTGTATGCTGAGATAACAGGAGACAGCTCATTTGCCGGCCTGGAAGCTGCGCACAGAGACTGGCTTTTTGGCTGTAATCCATGGGGCACAAGTATGATAGTGGGCTTGCCCGCTGATGGTGACTACCCTGATAATTCACATTCATCCTATGTTGTAAAAGGAGGACAGGTTCCGGGCGGCCTTGTTGACGGACCTGTTTATTTTTCAATTTTCAGTTCACTGAAATATATTTCCCTTTCTGAAGAGGATGAATATGCCCCCTTCCAGACAAAGCTGGCTGTTTACCATGATGATTATGCTGATTACTCCACAAATGAATGTACTATGGATGGCACAGCCAGCCTTGTCTATTATCTGTCATCGCTGAATGCAGAAACAGGAACCCTTTATGACAAAAAGAATATTTTGTTTTCCAGTGGGACTTCTAGCAGATTGGATACAACAAAAAGATAAAGCTACTATTCTTTAAAGAAATCAGATAATTATACAATAGCAGAGATTGAATGATAAAGGCGCAAAAAAATTACAGTATTTCAGGTATTGAATTAACTATAATATATTCCAGAAGAAGAACTATCGGCATCAGTGTCCTTCCTGATGCATCAGTCATTGTAAGGGTTCCTTATTTGACCTCCCTTAAAACCATTGAGAGAATAGTGAAGAAGAAAGCGGGATGGATAACCAGACACTCAGATAACTATAAAAAAAATAAAATAGCCAGTCCCAAAATCCACTATCGTGCAGGTGAGATCCATCTGTTCAGGGGAAATGAATCAGTTTTGAGAATTGAAAAATCACCTAAGTCCTATGTAAGGTTTTTTGATAATACTATTGAGGTTGGCCTGATTAAGACTGAAGATGAAATAGCAGTAAAGAAATTGTTATATAAAGGGTACAAAAACGAAGCAGCAGATATCTTCCCTGAAATCTTGAACAAAGTGCTTGAAAAAAATGATGTTCACATGTTCAAACCTGCCGGACTTATCATCCGTACCATGAAAAGACGATGGGGAAGCTGCTCAAACAAAGGCATTATAACATTGAGCACTGAGCTTATTAAACTTCCGGATCGATACACAGAATATGTAATTGCTCATGAATTATGTCACCTGAAGCACCACAACCATGGAAAACGATATTATGATCTTTTATCAGTAGTGTTCCCGGAATGGAAAACCATAAGAAAAGAGATGAAAAAATATATCTCTAATTAGCTATCAGTTTAAGATCAAAATTGCTTACGAGTAATTCTTTCTACATTATATTTCAAATTCCTGCCCTTTGGCGGGGATTTCAATGTTTCTGAATCCCTCTTCCTGAAGGTAGCCTACATATTTTTTCTGAGTTTCATATTCCCCGTGAACTATGAATGTCTTCACAAGCGCATTTTTATCCTGACAATTCAAAAAGCTGATCATCTCCCTGTAATCTCCGTGTCCGCTGAAAGCTTCAATCTTTCTGATATCTGCTTTTACCTCATAAACAGTTCCATGAATAGAGACTTCCCTGTCGCCTCTTACTATCCTCGCACCAAGAGTTGCCGGAGCACAATACCCTACAACAAGAACAGTATTTTTTGGATTTGATATATTATTCGCGAGGTGATGTTTTACGCGTCCTGCTTCCATCATACCTGATGCTGAAATGATAACGCATGGTTTTTTATGATCATTGAGTTTTTTTGAGTCTTCAACCTTTGTGATATAAAAGAGGCTCTCAAACCCAAAGGGGTCAGAATCATTTTCAAGCACCCTTAGGAAATTCTCATTATAGCATTCGGGATGCACCCTGAAAACCGAAGTTGCATTAACAGCAAGGGGACTATCGACAAAGATGTCAATTTTTGGTAACCTGCCTTCATTGAAAAAATTATTCAGGGCAAAAACTATTTCCTGTGTTCTTCCAACACTGAATGCAGGTATAATAAGTTTCCCGCCCTTATTCACGCATGTTTCAACAACAACATCCAGAAGTTCATCCTCAGCTTTTTTAACATCGTTATGCAGCCTGTCGCCGTAAGTCGACTCTGTAATGAGGAAGTCAGCCTGCGGAAACGGTTGCGGTGGAGCTAATATCTGGTCAACTGGGCGGCCTATATCTCCGGTGTAAGATATTCTCTTTATCTGCCCATCCTCTATGATCTGAATATTTGCAACGCCGCTTCCAAGCATATGGCCTGTATGTGTAAAAGTGACTTTAATATTCTCGTCAATTCTGAATTTCATATTGAAGGGCACTCCTATAAAAAGCTTCATGCATTCTTTTGCATCAACCTGCTCATAGATAGGTGTAACAAGAGGAAGTCCTTTTTTTACCCTGCGCTTATTGAATGTAACAGTATCATGTTCCTGTATAAAACCTGAATCGGCCAGCATTATAGCACATAAGTCGCGTGTAGCATTTGTGCAGACTACAGATCCTCTGAAACCCAGTTTGTATACATAGGGTATCAGTCCTGAATGATCTATATGAGCATGAGTAAGAATAATATAATCAACTGTTTCAGGATCAAATCCAAGGTCTCTGTTCATACTGTCCGTTTCCAGTCCTTTTCCCTGAAACATACCACAATCAAGAAGTATTTTTTTCCCAAGCCCAGTTGTAATGAGATGTTTACTGCCTGTCACCTCCCTGGCAGCCCCTATAAATTTTATTTTCATAAATAAATAAGATTAGTGTCTTAAAGATAGTGAATTATTTGAAAAGGGCTGACGGCGGAAGGCTGACGGCGGAAGGCAATATTCAATATTCAAGATTCAACATGCAGAATGCAACAAATTTATATCCTGACACCTATCATTGTGATATCATCAACCTGATCGTGGTTACCTTTCCATTCCTCAAATACATTCTCAATAACAGTACGTTGTTCTGCCATTGGCAGGTTATAGATTTCCGACAACAGTTTTTTCAGGTTAGATTTTTTATATTTTGATCCCTCAGATCCTCCAAACTGATCAATCAACCCGTCGGAAAAGACATAGAGAGTATCACCTTTCCTGGTTTGAATCTCATAATTTGTAAATGTCTCTTTTTGTCCATAATAAATGCCAATAGGCATTCTATCGGCTTTATATTCTTTAAACACCCCATTATGAAATATGAACAGGGGATTATATGCCCCGGAAAACTGCATACTTTTTCTGTTTTTATTAAGCACGCAAAACGCAACATCCATCCCGTCAGAAGCTTCACCTTCTTTTCCTGTCTGATGAAGAGATGTCATTATTTTTTCACGCAAAATGTTTAGTACAGTATTTGCACGGAGGTCGTTGTTATTTGTTATTATATCATTAAGTGTTGAAATACCCAGTGTACTCATAAAAGCACCAGGAACACCATGTCCGGTGCAATCGGCTACTGTAAAAAAAACATTCTTTTCATCTTCACCAATCCAATAAAAATCACCGCTAACAATATTCCTTGGTTTAAAAATTATAAAGTAGTCGGAGAAAAATGTCCTGAAATGATTTTCCATTGGCAGCATAGCCATTTGTATCCTGCTGGCATATGCAATGCTCGAGGTTATCTCTTCTTTCTGCGCCTCAATTTCAGCAGTCCGTTCTTTAACTTTCAGCTCAAGTATCCTGTTCTCATTCTGAAGATGGCGTTCCCTGAACCTGATAATCAGTAAAATTAAAATCAGCAAAAAAGAGCCTGACAGAATATAGAAAGCAGGCGTCCTGGTAAAAGGAGCTTTAATGGTGAATTTTATTAATTGTGGTTTACTAATATTACCCCACAGATCCCTGGCCCTTACTTTAAGAGTATATACCCCCGGTATAGGTATCATCAGATTATATTTGGTCTGATCTGACCAGGGTGACCAATCGGGCATAAGCTTATTAATAATATATTGATACTGAGTGGTGTTTTTTTTAAGATAACCCGGCGCTACAATTTCAAAATTGACAATATTATCTCCCCTGTCAAAAACGATATCAGACAAATCGAAAAAAGTACCTTTATCATTATAAATACTTTTTACGAATACATCAATTGCCGGATTGATCTTTAATTGTTTAGTAAGGTCTACTCTTAACAGCTTGTTTTCTCCGTCCACAACCCATAGTTTGCCGGGTTCACTATTAATTGATATCACATCATCGAATATTTTAAGCAGTGACATCTCTTTCTCAACCTCATTATCCTCCGGTTTCAGATAAATCCAGTTATCACCATGCCTTATCCATGGCATATTTGAAAGAGGATAAGTAAATTTCATATTTGGATTAGAAAGGTTTTTGTCAGTTCTGGTCTCAACAAAACCAGCCGGGGCGTTATTATAAAAATATATTCCTGATTCAGTATGCAGGAAAATAGTATCGTTAGAAAAATCAAGATGATAACGTTGGGGATAATCATTCTTTATGCTTATCTGAGTGTATTGTACCGAATCAAAATCATTATTAATGTCAACTCTCAGGGCAGCATTGTCTATGCCAAGCCATATTTTATTACTGTCAGTTGCGACTATCGAATAGACGGGATCAGTAAATTTCTCGTCAGGAGATTCCACAATCCATTTTCCGTCAATATACTTAGCATAGAAATAACCATCTCCGGCTGCAACAAAATACTTCTTATTAACGGGCTGCCAGCTTATATAATTTATATAGCGGTTACCAGCAATATTTTCCGCTTCATGATCCTTAATAACCAGAAGTCCTTTATTTGTAGCTGCCAGAACTCCGTCTGGCGTTGAAACGAGCTGCCGGCATTTTTCGTTCAACCCTTCAACCTTCTTATATAAATAGTTAATTGATTTAAGCCTGCTGACGGTTTTCCTGGTATAAAGTGCCCGTGATGAATTATTCACGCCTTCAGCTTCTTTTTCCTTTATAACATCCGACTTGACAGATTTCTCTTTAGATATTATCTTCCCGAATATTCTCTGGAATATATTTTTCCTGGTACCTTCCTGTGGCCTGTTATTTTCGCGGAGCTTATCCGACTGTGATTCGTTACCTGAAGGTGTGTTTTTTATAAGAATCTGATCCTCAGAATAATTCCTGATCTCTGTAAGATAATAAACTCCTTCGCTGGTTGAAACATATAGAACATTATTATACCACGCTGAGCTGGTAAGGTTTCCTTTAAGTCCAGGGTATATACTGAAATTTCCTACAGGCAGGCTCAGGTCAGCCCTTGTAAGGCCATATTGATGCGACAGCCAGATGCCATTACTTTTATCCACACCGAGGGCAAAAATTTCATCATCCGGCAACTCATTCTGGTTATTAATGGTAAATCTTATCTTACCGCTATATCTTTCAATAATAAGGGCGCCCCCATCGAGAGTGGAAAAAGCATACAGGCTGTCTCCCACTGTAATTCCTTCCGACAAAATATTTTCTTTGAGATAGCCATTGTCTTTGATCTGATAATTGTAGTATTTTATCCCGTCAAAAAGCGACAAATTCCCATTACCAAGACCCAGCAAAACAAGATTACTGTTATAAGGCAATGCAAACAGGATATCAGTTTCAACCGTAAGGTAACCTGTTACAACAGGAAACAAGGTATCACTTTCGAGACGGTACAAACCGGAATTCTGTTCATTTATAAAAGTATTTTTAGGCGTAACGAACATTCCTTCAAAAGGATTCCCCGCTTTTGCTTTAATACGTAGTTCAAGTCTGTTATTCTTAAAATTATGCCGGCTTATTGATTGTTCACCATAAAACCAGACCACCGAATCGTTAAAAATGATTCTGGTTATTACACCTATATCGGATGATTCACCTGAAACAGGTACGTATTTATACGATCCCATCTGATCCTTGTCCAGGAAGCCATAGCTGTTTTCACCGCCAATAAAAATTTTCCCGCTTTTGGGATCAGCCTTCATCGAATAAGGAATGGTAGGTATTCTCGCAGAAGTCCATACTTCACCATCAAAGGTCAGGATACCTTTCCTGTTTGCAAAGAGCATTACATTGTTATTATCCTGGCATATAGCCCAGTTCTGATCTTCAATTTCCCTGCTCTCCTTAAAATTAGTTAACAGCAAAGCTCCTTCCTGTGCAAAAAGAGAAGATCCTATAATCAATGAATAAACAAGTAGCAATAGTTTGTTCATGTCGACCAATCCAAATATTAATCTTCCCGCCTTCACTTCACAAAAAGACTCAGGCACATTACGCCCAGCAAACCTGTAATGCCAATGGATGTTTCCATTACAACCCAGGTCCTCATTGTGTCCTTGATGCTCAGGTTGAAATATTCCTTGAAAAGCCAGAAACCACCATCATTTACATGTCCGAACATAAGGCTCCCGGAGCCAATAGCCAAAACCATTAATTCCGGTTTTACAGATCCGCCAGTTACAAGAGGCAGAACGATTCCCGCAGCTGTCATTCCGGCTACTGTTGCAGATCCCACACAGAAACGTAAGATTGTAGCTATCAGCCATCCCAGAAAAAGTGGCGAAAGGGTCGATTCGCTTAATAAATCTCCAATATATTTACTAACCCCACTGTCTACAAGAACCTGTTTCAGTGCTCCGGCTCCTGCAATAAGCAGCATGATCATCGTAATACTGGTTACCGAATGTGCAAGCGACTCCATTATTTCAGGCATCTTTCTTCCCCTTGCCAGTCCAAGTGTATAAACTGCGATAAGAACAGACAGAAGCATTGCAAAAACAGGGTGCCCTGTAAACACAAGTATTTTCCTTATGATATTGCCTTCAGGGAACAGAAACCCGGCCACAGTACCCAGAGTAATTATAATAACAGGTAAGAGAGCTGTGAAAAAACTCACCCAGAATCCAGGCATCTCCTCTTCTGTCAGTGGTTTTGTGTTCAGAAACTCTTTAAGGGGCTTTGCATCTATTTTGCTCAGAGCTTTTGAAAGAAAAGGTCCCGAAATTACTATTGCAGGAAAAGCGACTATTATTCCGTAAATCATAGTTTTTCCAATATCTGCATGGAACATAGCGGCAATAGCCGTCGGAGCAGGATGAGGAGGGAGATAACCATGTGTTACGGAAAGAGCAGCTAGCATTGGCAGACCTACATACAACAAAGGAAGACCTGTAGTTGCTGCAATAGTAAATACCAGGGGTATCAGAATGAAAAAGCCCACATCGTAAAACAATGATATACCTACAATAAAACCTGTCAGCATCAAAGCAAGCTGGATATGTTTCAGCCCAAAAGCATTTACGAGCTTAGTCGTTATCCTTTGGGCTGCACCGCTTTCTGAAACAAGCTTACCAAGCATTGCACCGAACCCCAGTATCAGAACCAGGAACCCCATTGTGCTGCCAATTCCGTTTTCAATAGAGGTAATAGAATTTTCCAGGTTCATCCCCTCGGCCAGGCCAACAGCCAGCGATACAATTACAAATGATAAGAAAGAATTGAGTTTTAAAACAACTATAAAAAAAAGCAAAAGACAAATTCCAAGTACAATAATTAAAAGAGGCATGAAGTGGTTGTATTAAGTTTTTAAATTTTTACAGGTTATATATAATTCAAGGTGCTGGATGCCGGGTGCCGGACTAAGGGCTCAGGGGAAATTTAACAGGGGCATTAATAAGCGAAGAACGATAGATAGATGTAAAAAGCTCTACAGTTCTGCGGCCATCTTCTCCTGATACAAAAGGCTCCCTGTCATTTCCTATAGAACCTATAAAATCTTCAATCTGGTACTGAATGTACCTGACAGTAGGATCGCAATTATTAAAGATTTCCGTATCCTTCCTGACCCATTCTCTTAAAAAATTCTCTTCACCCGGAACAGTCCACAGATCATTCACAGGAGGCTCTGCCATATCTGTTTTCCCTGCAATAAACATTGCTCCCCCATCGGTCTGAACCCCTACAGAGGCACCATTTTCACCATGTACATGGACTTTGCCATATATACCAGGCTTCTGTGAATTACTTACGAGGATATTTCCTATGGCACCATTTCTGAATTTAACAACAGCCAGGGCTGTATCATCTACCTCTATATACGGATGATTCAAATTTCTCCAGATACCGTAAACTTCGTCAACTTCACCCATGTACCACAGCATAATATCGAGCTGATGCGGAGCCTGATTGACCAGTACCCCTCCCCCTTCCATGTTCCATGTTCCCCTCCATGCATCAGAATCATAATAAGCCTTATCCCTCCATCCCAGCATAGTGATAGTAGCAAGGACCGGTTTTCCAATCTTGCCTTTATCTATTGCATCTTTTACTCTTCTAACCGGTTCGTACCATCTTCTCTGGCTTATTACTCCAAGTCTTACGCCATTCTCCTTACATGTTCCGATCATTTCATCGCAATCGGGCAGATCTGAAGCCAATGGCTTTTCAACAAGCACATTGGCTCCGGCTTTTACAGCTGCCAAAGCAGGTTGTTTATGGAAAGGATGAGCGGTACATACTATTACAAGATCGGATTTATTTTCAGATACCATCCTGGTAATATCGGAATAGACTTCTGTACCATATACCTCAGCAAACTCTTTTGCCGTCTCTTCTGTCCTGTTCCATACGCCTGATAGTCGCGCATTTGGGATACCCATGATAGCTTTTGCATGAAGATGTGCCACTTTACTGCATCCGGCTATTGAGATATTATACATCCTTTCCGCCATTCATATCCGTTTAAGGTACGAGAATCACTTTATTAAGATCTTCTGTTTTATTATAGAGTTTATTGAACCAGACTGCACCTTCAGCCAGCGGGGCAATTGCTGATATCTGATCATCGACACTAATCCTGCCTGTTTCAAGCAGGTTCAGAACAGTTTCATATTCTCCCCTGATAGCACAACTGCCCAGAACAATTAATTCACGTGTTACAACCTTCTGAAGAGGGAAATCGACTTTTGGAGATATATTCCCCACAAGCACTGCTTTTCCGCCTTTGCGGAGAAGATCGATTGCCATGTTAACAGATTCTGAACGACCCACGGCTTCAAATGTTATGTCAGCCCCCCTTTTGCCCGTGAGGGCAAAAACTTTTTCTTCAATGTAACCTTCACTGGAAAGAAATGTCTGGTCTGCGCCGGCATTTTTTGCTGCTGAAAGATGATGTGAATTAATATCAATCGCTATTATCCTTGATGCACCTGATATCTTAAGAAGCTTCAGAATAAAAATCCCAATCATTCCTGCACCTATAACAACACATGTATCACCGGTCTTTACTACTGCAATATTTATTGAATGCAGAGCCACAGCAACTGCTTCAACCATTGCAGCCTGTTCAAATGTGACAATATCCGGGATCTTATAAAGAATATGTTCCGGTATTGCAATATATTCAGCAAATGCACCGTTGCGTCTGAAAGTACCGGGTGAAACTCCAAGCACCTCACTATTATCGCTCAGGTTATACTTCCCTTCAAGAGTAAACCAGTCATTCAGAGGATAAACAGTTGAATCAAAAGTTACTCTTTCGCCTGGTTTCCAGCCTTTTATCCCGGTTCCTGTTTTGACTATAATGCCTGAAGCCTCATGCCCCATAATAAGCGGAGGTATTCTTCTTCCTGTACTTCCATCCAGACCATGTACATCTGAACCACATATACCGCAGGCCATTACTTTTACAAGCACTTCATTATTACCTATTGAAGGCTCCGGAACATCTTTATAAACAAGCTTATTATATTCTTCTAGTACCAGGGCCTTCATTATATCAGGATTGGTTTTGGAAATTTGTTGAAGAACAAATATAATAAAAACAAAGTGGCAAAAACTGACACAGCAATTTAATGAAACCAACCAATCGAATTTTTTAATAAATGAGGAAACGGTATATTATTTGACCTCTTCTTTTGCCACACTGATTATTTTTATCTCTGCGGGTTCTGCAACCATATCTGCCATTTTAGTACCAAAAGCTTTAAAATAATCACTGGCAAAATGAGCGTCAATTGCTGCCTGATTCTTATATTCTTCAACAAAAATAAACTTTGTAGCATCGTACGGATTCTGATAAAGCTGGTAGGATTTGCATCCTGGTTCCATTTTTGTTTTTTCAATTATTTCCCTGGCAACTTCCGTAAAGGCTTTAACCTTATCTGTTTTCACTGTCAGTTTTGCCACGATCATCATTCCGTACTCTGTAATTGCAGCCTGTTTTGGATTAGCTGTAACCTGACCGATTTCTGTCGTTTTTTTACTTCCGTAGCTGCTTGATATTAAAGCTAAACTAAATACAAGAACTAATAATTTTGCTTTCATAATTTTACTTTTTACTTAATAATATCCAAACGTATTTCGCTGACTGATTTAATTGCTCTGTCGGAGAAAAAATCTGCAGCGGCGAAAATTCTGAAGAGGCCGCCGTCTTCCATCGGGTTGGTTTTGATAAGCATAAATTCCTGCTGATCGTTCCTGTTGAAAAGTTCTGAATATGAAACTGCACATCTGTAACCATCTTCTCCTGCAATGCACATTAACCCTGATTGCAGATCCTTCCTGTTGTGTGGATAATACTTCAGAAGCAGATCTTTCAGAAAAACTCCCGAGAAAGGAGATGTACTGTGTATTCCCCTTCCCCGGCCATAAAAAATTGTATTAAATGTTACAAAACTGACATTTACAGGAAGTTTATCAATTACTCCAGTCAGTTTTGAAGAGTTGAAAAGAGATATCTTAGATGAATACAAAGGAGATAAGTCCCTGTTTACAATAAAGGAATGGGGAAAAGATCTGACTGTAATTTTAACAGGTGAAGAGATATTCCTTTCGGTAACAAGATCATTAGCCGCAACAATTTTGCTTTCGGCAGGAAGAGGCCAGAGATCCTTTGTTTTGGAAGGTACAATCCTCGCTACCCCTGATGCTATTATAATATTATGAAGAATATTCGGATAGTATATTTCACCCCAGCTGAAAACGACTTTTTCGCCCCTGTCATTCTCAATCTCCACATAAAGATCAATTATAGGATTAAATTCCGAACTGTTTGCTTTTTTTAGAACTCTTTTATCCAGGATATCAAAAAGAGAAAACCCGTCATACCTGTAAGCGCCAACGAATTTATCCCCTCCTGCACTGTCGAGAAGTGCTTCCTTAACGATAACCGAATGGAGCGGAAGATCTGAAAAATCCACTTTTCCCGGATTAGCTATCTCTCCTTCTATGACCAGATCTTTCATTGGCAGGGGGTGGGTCCCGGTATTATCATAAAAATTATTGGTCATTTCTGATGTATCAACCGATTGCCCTGCGGTACTTGTTTTGTTTTCATGTACCTGATTATTATTTGTACATGATGCCAAACATAAGAAAATAATCAGGAAGAGAGATAAAATTTTCATATGGTTTTTAATTTATAATTTATCATTCAACAATTACAACAATAATATCCATAACATTGGTCATTGTCGGCCCCGTAATAATGTGACCTCCTGCCTTTTTAAAGAAATGGTAGGAATCAAATTCATTGAGATATTTTAAAGGATCTGTTTTTTTCGATACTGCTGATGGGAAAGTAGTATTGTCAACAACAGCTCCGGCAGCATCCGTCGGACCATCATTACCATCTGTTCCTGCCGCAAGTACTGTTATGCCGGGGTGGTCGTGAAGCAATAAAGAGCATTCTAATGCAAGATGTTGATTTCTCCCTCCCAATCCTTTTCCCGTCATTTTAACTGTGGTTTCGCCTCCGAAAAGAAGACATACGGGCTTTACTTCATTTTTATCGGATTGAAAACTTAAAGAGGTATCAATAATATACCCGGCTACTGAGGATGTGTCACCCTGAAGTTCATCATCGATAATAACAGCATTTATATTAAATTCTAAAGCTTTCTTGCAAGCAGCTTCCAGAGCCATGCTATTATTACCAACCAGTATGTTCCGTGTTCTCTCAAAAATGTTATCTGCCTGCTTGGGTGTTTCGGGTCTGATGCCGGCAATTCCATCCGAAAGGTACTTCAATATTCCTACAGGGACAGATCCGGTCAGGTTAAATGATTCCAAAACAGTCACTGCCTGCCTGAAAGTTGTGGGATCAGGCGTTGTTGGTCCCGATGCAATAACATCGATGGGATCTCCCGGAACATCGGAAAGGATAAGACTGACGAGCTCAGCCGGATATGCTGCTCGCGCTAGTTGTCCACCCTTTACGGCCGAAAGATGTTTACGCACTGCATTCATCTCTGTAATAGAGGCTCCGCAATTTACCAGAAGATCATTAATCCTGACCATTTCTTCAGGAGAGGAACCTTTCGGGAAATCGGTCAGAAGAGAAGAACCCCCGCCTGAAATAAGACAAATGACAAGGTCTCCCGGCCCAGCTTTCCCCGCCAGTTCCATAACAGCCCTTGTTGCCCTGAAGCCGTTGGAATCAGGTACGGGATGACCAGCTTCAGTGACTTTTATATATTTCAATTTACATGAATACCCGTACTTTACAACAATATGTCCTTGAGTAATACGGCCACCCAGAATTTTTTCAACTTCGTCTGCCATCTTGGCGCTGGCTTTACCTGCACCAATAACATAAATATTCTCAATAGTATCCAGATCGAATGTCTTACTGCTTATAATAAGTTTATTATCCGAAAGTGATACATGTTCTTTAATAAGCCTTTCAGGCAAAACACTTTCAACACCAGCAATAAAAATCTGTTCAGCAACTTTCCTGCTATTCATACTGCTTAAAATTTATTATCGGGTATTGGGTTAATCATACATAAAAATAATCACAGGACTACAAGTGAAGTAATCCAGACACAGATAAATATGACTATTCCCATTACAAATGTTGACGATGAATAGACTTTTAAGTTTGTACCTGCATCGATTTCAGAAAAATTTGAAACAACCCAGAAGTATGAGTCATTAGCGTGCGACACAACCATTGATCCTGCGCCCATAGAGAGCATTGACAACAATTTCCCCCATTCAGAGTCCAGACCAAGCATCGATAGCATAGGGGCTACAAAGGAAGCAGTGGTGATCATAGCCACGGTTGAGGAACCCTGGGCTGTCTTCATTATAACGGCAATCAGGAAAGGTACGACGAGCCCCATATTGGTGCCTGTCAGTAATTTACCCATTGCCTCACCGGTACCTGTTGCTTTAATAACCATTCCGAACATTCCACCGGCTGCTGTAACAATGAGGATAGGTCCTGCTTTTTCAATGGCCTCGGTAAATATTGAATTCATTGAATCCATAGTTTTGTCCCTGATCAGTAACAAAGCCAGAACGACACCAATTGATAAGGCAAAGATCGGTTCCCCCGGCATATAAAAAATCTTTGATATAGTGTTCTGACCACCTTTATCATATAAAATCAACAACGAACGGAATGTAATGAGCAGCAATGGGACGACAATCGGAAGAAAAGATAAAAATGCGGATGGCAATTTTTCGTGGATTACCCTTGGATCAACTTCAGGCTCCTTTGCCGGAGGGTAATTACTTCCTTTCGTCATCCATTTGCTCCAGAAATATGCCGATAAAGCTCCGGGTATGGCAAACACTATTCCGATTATAATAAGATACCCGATATTTACTTCAAAAAGTCCTGCTGCAGCCAATGCTCCTGGATGCGGAGGAATAAGGCAATGAACGGAATATAAAGAAGATGCCAGTACTGTTGCCATAAACGGCATAGCTATTTTAGATTTTGAGCTAAACGATTTGGCAAGACCACTCAAAATAATAAAGGCAGAATCGCAGAAAATAGGTATTCCGGTAATAAATCCTGTAATGCCCAGTGCCTGAACACTTCTCTTTTCTCCGGTCTTTGACAATATAAACTTTGCTATACTGAGTGTTGCCCCTGTCTTATCAAGTGTTATTCCAATAATAGCCCCAAGTATTATTAAAAATCCAATTGAGGCCATCGTGTTGCCAAAACCTTCCTTCAGAGTACTAACAATAGTGCTTACCGGGAGTGTTGTGAAAGCCAGAAACAGAGATACCAGGAACAAAGCAATGAATGCCTTTAATTTTAATCTGGATGTAAGGATAATTATTGCCAGAATGCTTACACCCACCAGGGTTGATGTCAATAAAACACTCATAATCAGTACTTACGTAAAAAATAGATATGCAACAAATATTGCTGCAGTGAAACCTGCAAGATCAGCAAGCAGTCCGCATCCAATTGCATGTCGTGTATTCTTTATTCCTACTGAGCCGAAATATACAGCAACAATGTAAAAAGTTGTATCTGTAGTTCCCTGCATTGTACAGGCAAGTCTGCCGATAAATGAGTCAGGACGTCCTTTGGGCAACCCCGGAAAGAGCTTCTGGAAAAGAGGTCCGATAAGTCTGCCAAGAATGGCTACCACTCCACCTTTCTCTCCCACTTTTAACAGGCCCATCCAAAGGGTCAGTGCTCCGGTCAGACCCAGGGAAATCTCAAAACCTGTTTTGGCATTCGAAAAAACAGCATTTACCAGATCATTAAATATCTGTGTGTTACCAGCAAATATTAACTGACCAAGTGCAACAACAAAACCAATAAGAAAGAATGCGATCCAGATATAGTTAAGAGCCATTTTACGCGTTTGAGATGCTAAGATAAATATTATGAAAGACAAAAGACAAAAGAGAAAAGATAAAATAGAAAGTCGGAAGTCAGAAGCAGGAAGGTGGAAGTCAAAATAATATGTGGACTTTTTTATTCTCCTTATTTTGAATACATTTGTTTACAAATCAATAAGAATGGCACGTTTTTCAAGAACAGATGTTATCCTTAAGATGAAGGAAACTGGTATTGTACCAATTTTTTATCATAAGGATCCTGCAATATGCAGACATGTTATTAAAGCTGCATCAGACGGAGGAATCAAAGTCTTTGAATTCACTAACCGGGGCGATTATGCTCATGAATTATTTTCTGAGCTGAATAAATGGGCTGAGAAAGAGGTACCGGAACTTATAATGGGTGTCGGGTCAGTTGTTGATGCGGGAACTGCCTCTTTGTATATTCAGCTGGGAGCAAATTTCATAGTCTCCCCTATCCTGAATGCCGATATGGCTAAAGTCTGTAACCGGAGAAAAATATTATGGTCTCCCGGATGCGGATCATTATCAGAAATAGGTTATGCGGAAGAACTTGGTGCCGAAATAGTTAAGATATTCCCCGGAATATCTGTGGGAGGACCGGATTTTGTAAAAGCTGTTAAAGGGCCATGTCCCTGGACAAGCTTAATGCCTACAGGCGGAGTTGAGCCCACTCTCGAAAACTTAAGAGAGTGGTTTAATGCTGGTGTTACCTGTGTGGGAATAGGTTCAAATCTTATCACAAAAGAGATCATTCAGAAAAAAGACTGGGCCGGTCTCACAAAAAGAATCTCAGCTGCAGTAAAGGTCGCAAGGATGTTCCGGCTTGAGTGATTTCATTCTCCCGGCGCTGTGTACAGCTCAATATTGGAGATAACCGGACAAGCTTTTGATTTACTTATCGTCACTTTTATTTTAGAGGCTTTAACAAGCGGAAACTTGCGAATTACCTTATATCCTATTGTCGTTCCTTCCATTATCGGATTCCATGTACCATCGTTAAATGCAGTCACCTTAAATTCCTGTACACGCTGACCCATCTTAATATATTCCTGCAATAATATTCTGTTAACTTCTGTAGTTTTACCAAAGTCGATAATAATATCTCCGGTGGTCTCTGAATCTTTAGTGGCCCAATAAGTTTCAGGATTGCCATCAGTCACATTTGAAGCTTCATATCCCCTTCCCCTGAAAGATGAGGCAGTAACTTCCTTTCCCAGGGCAATATCTTTCTTAAATTCCTTATTAAGGAGTTGTCTGAATGCAAGAAGTGAGTTAACATCATTCTCATGCAGCAAACCTCTTCTGTCGGGAGGTACATTAAGAAGCAGATTACAATTGCGTCCCACTGATGAATAGTAAAGTTCCATAAGGTTTTCCGGCGACCTCACCATGGAATCCTGACTCTGATGATAAAACCAGCCCGGCCTGATTGATACATCAACTTCCGCAGGTACCCAGTAATTTCCATCTTCCTGGCCCTCACCCAGTATACTGGCAAAATCGCCTCCCGGGTACATTTCATCTTTATTAAGCAAACACCAGTTTGTCAGGCTGCCTGTTCCTCTTTCATTTCCCACCCAGCGAACATCAGGTCCGGCATCGCTGAACATAACTGCCGATGGTTGCAGTTCCCTGACAATGGCCTGAGTAACAGGCCAGTCGTAATATGTTTTATTGTCTATCTTTCTTACCTCCCTGGCACCACCATAATAGCCATCACCTCCGTTTGCTCCATCGAACCATACCTCAAAAATTTTACCATACCCGGTGAGCAATTCCCTGAGCTGATTACGATAATATACAAGGTACTCAGGGGTACCATAAACTGCGCTGTTTCGGTCCCAGGGTGAAAGGTATATCCCCAGTTTCAGGCCATATTTATCGCAGGCTTTCCTAAGCTCCATGAGTACATCTCCCTTACCACTTTTCCACGGAGATTTTTTTACCGAATGCTTTGTGTACTTTGATGGCCACAAACAAAATCCATCATGATGTTTAGCGGTTAAGATTATTCCTTTCATCCCGGCTTCGCTGGCAACTTTCGCCCATTGGTCGCAGTTGAGTTCAGTGGGATTAAAAACTGATTCTTTCTCGTCACCAAAACCCCACTCTTTATCCGTGAATGTATTTACGGTGAAATGGACAAACATGTAGTACTGCATATTGTGCCATGCAAGCTGACGTTCCGATGGAACAGGTCCATAAGGTTCCGGTGGTTTAACCCTTGAACAGGATGCAAAAACTATAATTGATAATAACAGACTGAGTATTCTTTTCATCTTCTTGAATTGTATTTATAATAATAACTCTGTGAAACTCTGTGTCTCCTCTGTGAAACTCTGTGTAAGTTCTTTTTTGTGACACAGAGGGGTAACCAAGTGGATTTATTTTCCCCCTGAAAGATCTTTAATTCTAATGTTTCTGAACATAAGTTCCGACCCGTGTCCAAGGAACCCGATATGTCCCGTTGCATTTTTCAAGCCCGGGTGATCTTTGTGATCCATTGTTCCATTATCCCTGGGACCAGCAATATCTCCATCCACTATTATTGTGCCGTTCAATACCACTTTTATGTGAGTTCCAATTGCTGTTATCTCTTCGTAGTTCCAGTCACCTACCGGTTTCAGATATCCTCTTTTTGCAGGTATTACACCATAAACTGAACCGTGATACTGGTAAGGCTGAAGGGCGGCATAAACAGGAGCTTTGTTGTCAAGAACCTGTATTTCCATACCTGCATAAGCTGCATCACCCGTAAGCGGGGCTCTGATGCCAATACCATTATTGGCAGCGGGTGTAAGCTGGAATTCAAACCTGAAAATAAAGTCGGAGTATTCTTTTTCGGTATATAAATTTCCACCTGAGTCATCGCTGGGTTTGACTGCAATCATTCCATCCTCGACGGTATAAGCTTTTTTATTTCCTATCCAGTTATCCAGGTTTCTTCCATTAAATAATGAAACAAAGCCCTGAGATTTATCTTCAGGAGTAAGGCTATACTCTTCATCGGTGATTTCCCGCACATAAATGTCTCTGAATGCCAGGTCAGTACCATGAGCCTGCAACTCGATAGGGCCGGTCGGGAATATTGGAATCTTGCGATCCCAGTAATTTTCCAGGGTGACATTGTCAACCACCAGCTCTCCATTCAGCCATACTGACACCTTTTCTCCAACCATTAATATCCTGAAACTATTCCAGTCACCAACGGGATTATCAGCAACTTTAAGAGGTTTAGCCATGTTTATCTGGTTGTTGTAGAGTCCTCCGGAACCAACCTGTGCTCCAGCATCGACTCTTGAAGTATCCCATATCTGAACCTGGGGGGATCCTCTTAAATAGATACCACTGTCACCTTCCTTTGTGATTTTCCAATCTACAAGCATCTCAAAATCACCATATTGCTTCACAGTACACAGATTGTCTCCAGTTCCGTTAAACCAGATACATCCATCTCTGACGCTCCAGTTATCTGTAACTTTTTTGTCAGCTTCAGCCTGTTTCCTGGCCAGCTCAGAAGTTGTCATTTTAGCCCTGGTTACCGGGTTCTCAACCAGTCCCTGCCATCCGGTCAGGTCTTTACCGTTGAAAATGGGTTTAAATCCTTCATCAGGAGGCATACCCGCCAGATATTTGTTCACCATCTCCTTATCATATTCACTCTCCTGTCCCTCAAGCTTACTGACAACTCTGGCAAGAATATCTTTCACCAGGTCTCCGTACATGCCTGCTTTGGAGTCGATTGATGGAAGGGCTATATACATTGCGGCTTTAGCAGCTGTTGCTGAGGTAGCCGAATCATCGAGGTAAGTTGAAACAAAGAACAGAGCCTGGTAAGTCTTAAGTTTTCCTATTTCACTTATAATCTCTTTTTTACGGTCGGAGCCCAGGGCATAAGGCATTATCTTCCTGTATAGAAGTAATTTTTCCTCGTCAGGCAGATCGGCTGATTTGATTTGTCCTACATATCCTTCAAAAGCCGGAGCTTCGAAAGTTTTGTTTCCCGAGGCACATATCTCAAACAATGCCGAGGAAGCAGAGTAATCTTTCCAGTTTGTAAGTGTCTTAAAACAAATATCCCTCATGTCAGGATTGCCATCCTCAAACTCTTTCAAAACAATCGAGAGCGCTTTTTGTCCTCCCGTTTCCGCCAGAACAGGAATCAGCTTTTCTTTTTGGCCCTTTCCGTCCATAGCTTTGAGAATCACAGATGATCTCTTACCAGGGTTGGTTATCTTATTAGCAGCTGAAGCAATTGCTTCCCGGATATCAGAAATATATTCAGGTTTTTCTGTTAAAGAAAGTAATTCAATTAGTTTAGTCTGATCATCCGGACCGGCAAGAGCAGCGAGGGCTTTGACAGCAGAAGATTTTACAGGTTCGTTATCAGACGATGTGTACGGAAGAACAATATCAAAATATTTATTGTCTTTGCTCCAGGCTAATAGTTCAATTGCAGTAAGCTTTGCAGGAGGAGGCCCCTCCTTTAAAACAGGTACAAGATACTGCATATTGTCACTATTCATGACTGTCATCAGGGCGGACTTCGCAGCTTCCTGGTCAGAAGCATTACTGTCGACCAGCATATAATTTATAAGTGAATTAACAGCCTTAGTACCACTTAGTTTAACGATTGCTTCAGCTGCCTCCTTTCTGACATCAGCATCCTGATCTGTTAATGAGGAATTTACCAGCGGTAAAGCTAACTCATCTCCCCGGGTGCCCAACATAGAAATGAGTTCAGGTTTTGCAGCCGGAATTGCTCTTGGAAAATAAGCGATCCATTTTTTCACTATTTCGGGTCCTTTTATTGACAGCGATATACGCATTGCCGCAATCCTGTATTTGCTATTTTCATTTGAAGCTGCCCTGATGAGATAATGCATAGCATCAATGCCATGAAAGCTGACATAAATGTCAAGAGCATCAATTTTATTCTGTACTGTCAGATTATCGTTACATTTTGAGATAACAAGTTTACATATCTTATCCATGGTTTTGATATCCCCATGCTGAGCTATAACTCTAGCATATGTAAGAAGTGAAGATGTCGCCCCTGTAACTTCCCATCTGTAAGAAACATCTTTAGCAGCTTTCCTGAGGACAGGATATGCCAGAGGACTACCGCTTTGAGCCAGAGCGTTATAAGCAGAAGTTTTTATATTAATATCATTACCTTCAGCCCATTTAATATATTCGCCAACAGCTAACTGCGATTTCATGAGTGCAAGATCGTTCATCACCGCAGCGGTACATGGAAGATCTTTATTCTTAAGTGACTCCGCCAGCACTACTTCAGCGGTTCTTCCTCCAACAGCAGATATTACAGCCAGAGCAGGCTCACAAAATTCCTTCGTTTCCAGGTAGCTCTTCATTGCTTCTACAGATGCATCCCCTCCTATCAGTTGCAGCTGTTTCATAAAAAAATCTTTAACACCAGAATCCTTTTGCGATACTGCATAATAGATACAATTCTTTTCCCACTCCTTTCTTTCTTCCGTATTACCATTCCGGGAAAGAAACCTTGAAAGACTTTCTACTGCAAACCTGGGCCTGGTATCATCACTGGTTCCGGCAGGAATAACCTGATTACATATCAGTTTCCATCCAGGATCGCCAAGGGAGAGCATGTTAACCATGAGTTTATCAGTAAGCGGGATATCATTTGAAGGCAGCCTGGCCAGAAGATCAGCTACTTTGGTTTCGAGGGTCCTTTTATCCTGTGAATGCAACGCGACAGATACCAGCAGGAGAGATAAACCAAGTACTATTTTATAGATTTTATTGATTTTCATTATTATGTAATTTAAATAAAGTGATATGACTCATTTTCGACTTTTTCAATTCTTTGCTTCAGTCAGATCCTCCAGGGACCTCTCATTGGCTGATTTATTAACCCATTGGCTCCTTCATCATCAATAAATTGCTGATTAACCGGATCATATTTAAGGTTTCTTCCAAGGCGAAGTGCTATTTTTCCAAGATTTACCAGTGAACATGACCTGTGGCCATTTGATTCATTCAGGGCAAACTTTTTCCTTGTAAGAACCGATTCTGTGAATGTTTCAATCTGGGGAGCAGGGTCCGGAAGCGAATTTATGAGCTTTTCCATATCAGGGATATCCGACCTGAATCCTTTATATACCTTACCATGCGGACCTTCAATATATGCAGCATCTTTGTCACGGTTTTCTCCATCCAATATAATCTGGCAGCCATCGGCATAAGTATATGTTATTCTCCGCCATGATCCAACGGCGTCATAATGTTGTTCCGGAGCATCAATTTCTATAGACACAGGGCCGGTATCATCCTTATTAAGCATATACTGAACGGGATCAAGATAATGTTGTCCCATGTCGCCCAAACCGCCTCCGTCATAATCCCAGTATCCCCGGAATTTTGCATGCACTCTCTCAGGATTGTATGGTTTATAAGGAGCAGGTCCCAGCCAGAAGTCATAGTCCAATACAGCAGGAACAGGCATAGGCCGGAGGTTGTATAAGCCACTCCAGTAAAATTTCCAGTCATAGCCGGTTATACCGCTTACAGTTACTTTCAAAGGCCAGCCAAGCACTCCGCTGTCAATAAGTTTCTTAAGTGGTTTAACGGTAGTACCCAGACCATAAAACTGATCTTTGAACCTGAACCATGTATTGAGCCTGAACATCACACCATTTCTCCTGACTGCTTCAACTACTTTTATTCCTTCTCCGATTGTTCTTGTCATTGGCTTTTCACACCAGATATCTTTTCCGGCTTCTGCGGCTGTTTTGGATATGATTCCGTGCCAGTGAGGCGGGGTGGCAATATGTACAATATCAATGTCTGGCCTGGCTATCAATTCGCGAAAATCGTGGTATCCGGCAACATCTTTCCCTGTCATAGCCATTACCTCCTCCAGGTGAGTTTTATCAACATCACAAACAGCAAGAAGTCTTGTTCCTTCATATCCAATATGTTCGCGTCCCATGCCTCCGACCCCGATTATTCCCTTTGTAAGCTGATCGCTGGGCGCTGTATACGATTGTCCTCCAAAAACATATCTTGGAACAATAGTAAAGGCAAGAGCTGCAGCTCCTGTCTTTTTAAGAAAATTACGTCTGCCGAATCTGACATCTTTCATAAACTAAATTTTACTGGAATTTTATTAAATACGAATCAGGAATTACAGATAACGAATTAAAAATTTTAATCAGCAATCTTAATTGCAATGCAATTTGCAAGTTTTACCCACAAAATACAAATCGGATAAGTTCTATTTTTTATAAACCAAAAAGAACCCCCTTCATGTTGTGTCAGGTTCTTTTGGAAATTTCACAAATGAAGGGGGAAAGTACGTTCCGTAGTCATAGGGAAATAGGGGAATGGGGAACAACTGCGGAACTGTAGGGAATTAAACCTAAAACTTCATACCTGTATATTAATAACAACTTTTATATATTGATTTACAGTCATTCAAATCAATGCTAAAATAGTCGGATGTGTCGTTATAATCCATTGTTTTCAGGATATATGTATGAAACAGTAGTTTTAGTGTATATAACAGACACCTGATTACATGAAATTAGTCTACAGGTAAAAACTGAAATGGGGAAAAGATTTTCCCGGGGCTGTAGAAAAGATAATCAGGGTAAAATATGATTAAATATATTAAAATGATAATCTGCGGGTATTGAAAAAGTTGAAATCCATTAACCGCAAATGCCTCAAAGCATCTATACAAATGACGCACATACCTGAATATAAGTATTTTATCCTCGAGTGTTTTGCGTCTTCTCAGAGGATTTGGCGATGAAAAATGACTATTTACAACAGACAGGTCTGTTGTAAAGACATTAAATATTGTACTTCATTTTTTATCCAACGGCAGTAAAGGCTTTGATCTTTCTTGATACAACAGTCAGAAGATATGTAACACAAACCAACAGGACAATTAATGCACCGGATTGTCCACCTAAGAAATCAGATGAAATTCCCATTATCAGTGGAAAAACAGCTCCGCCAAAGATACCCATTATCATGAGCCCCGAAACCTCATTATTAGACGAGGGATTTCTCAAAAGTGCCTGGGAAAAAATTATTGAAAAGACATTTGAATTTCCAAGTCCAAACAGAGCAATACCAGTATACATTATAGTTTTGTCAGATATAAACATACATAATATGCCGGACAGGATCATACTGACACTTACTATAAATACTCCCTTTGCAGGGAATTTAGCAAGCAAACCCGATCCCAGTAAACATCCGGCTGTACGGAAAATAAAATAAAAACTGGTAGCATATCCTGCATCTGCAAGGTCGATGTGGAGTCGTTCCATTAGTATTTTTGGAGCAGTTGTATTTATTCCGACATCCAGTCCCACATGAGCCATTATTCCTAAAAACAGGAATAAGATGGTCTTATCATTTAATAATGAGAAACACTCAGCGAAAGAAACAGCTTTGGTTTCAATATTCTTTTCTTTAATTCTTGTAAGAAACAGCCATGCGAGAACAGCAAAGTTTACAATTAAAAATATGGGGAACATGATCATTCTCCAGTCTGAAAACCTGATAACAGCCCAGGCAGCAAATATTGGAGCTATAAAAGAAGCTATAGCTTTAATAAATTGCCCGAATGTCAGAGTGCTTGCCATCCTTTTCTCATCTACAATATTTGCAAGCAATGGATTTAATGAAACCTGCATCATTGTATTTCCTATTCCCAATAATGTGAATGATATTAACATTGTGCCAAAAGAGTACGTAAGTAATGGAATAAATAGGGCCGGAAGGGTTATAACCAAACTTATAAGAACGGTGTTTTTCCTTCCGATTTTATTCATTAATAATCCCGTTGGTACTGAAAAAATCAGAAACCACAGGAAAACCATTGAGGGTAATAAATTTGCCAGCGTATCTGAAAGATGAAAATCACTTTTAACATAATTGGCGGATATGCCAACCAGGTCAACGAAGCCCATTACAAAAAATCCAATGAGCACAGGCAGAATTTTACTTAATTCCACTTTTTTTGTATCCATGATTATGTGGGTTAAAGGTTAAGGTTAAGGTTAAGGTTAAGGTTAAGGTTAAGGTTGGTTTAAAGATAATTATTTAC
>Ga0315536_1000084_pt1 | contig 41747 bp, 39 predicted proteins | sample SalMarSW160230MG_FD_203093 | JGI IMG/M metagenome (GOLD analysis project Ga0315536, IMG submission 203093) | Salt marsh sediment microbial communities from the Plum Island Ecosystem LTER, Massachusetts, United States - Salt Marsh Sediment SW1602-30 ...
GAGTTAGTTTGACTTTAACACGCAGATTGCTGCCTTTATTTACCCTGCGGCCACGTCTGCTGCTGCCACCGAATGCACCAAAACCGCCAAAAGCATCACCGAAAATATCTCCAAAGGAGGAGAAGATATCATCCATGGTCATATGTGTACCACCGAAACCTGATGCGCCAGCTCCAATTCCGGCGTGTCCATACCGGTCGTAGCGGGCTCTTTTCTCATCGCTGCTGAGGACCTCATATGCTTCGGCAGCTTCCTTGAAATTCTCTTCAGCTTTTTTGTCGCCGGGATTCTTATCGGGATGATATTTTAATGCTTGTTTCCTGTATGACTTTTTAATTTCATCTTTCGTGGCTTGCTTAGATACTCCAAGTACCTCATAATAATCTCTTTTTTCCATCATTTTTTTATATTTTGTAAGCCACTATTTTAATATTGCGTGAAAGTCAATTCCTTTATTCACCTACAACAACTTTTGAAAACCTTAACACTTTGTCCTGAAGATAATAACCCTTCAAAACAACATCAACAACCTTTCCTTTTAATGAATCATCATCAACCGGCACTTTGGCCACCGCTTCGTGAAGATCAACATTAAATTCACTGTTCAGCGACGGAATTTCTTTAATCCCATTCTGCTTGAGAAAATCGCTGAATTTACTGTAAATGAGATCAATACCAGCCTTTATTGCAGATTCATCGGCAGAATTTTCCATGTGTATCAATGCTCTGTCAAAATCATCCATTATTGGTATGATCTTGAGAAGCATATCCTCACCTGCATACCTGGATATTTCCATTTTCTCACGCAGTGTTCTTTTTCTGTAGTTATCAAATTCAGCAGAAAGACGAATATACTTATCCTGCATCTCTGCCAGTTTTTCTTCTACAGCCCTTACTTCAGGTATAACTTTGTCAGCAGCTTCAGCATAACCTTCCATTTTATCAGTAGCAGGCCCTGTAGATTCATAGGCATTCTGATCGCCGGTAATTTTTATTTCATCTGCTTCCGGCTTTGTTGTATTTTCTTTATTATCAAATTGATTGTTATTGTTTTTCTGCTTGTTGTCCTCACGTTCGTATGTCTTTTTTTTCATCATCACTCACTCAGTTTCAGTTTTATTATTCAGCTATAACAAATTGCCTGCCAACCACTCATATTTGACAAATTGGCAGAAAAGAATTGGCACAGGGGCTCAAAGGCTCAATGGCTCAATGGCACAAAGGTTTAAAGGAAGATTGATATTTTTAGCCGTTGAGCCGATGAGCCGTTGTGCCAATGCGCCATTTTTTTTAGATTATTCAACTCGTTGAATGTCAGCCCCAAGTGCATTAAGCCTGACATCAATGTTCTGGTAGCCCCTGTCGATCTGTTCAATATTATGAATAACACTTTTCCCATCGGCTGAAAGAGCCGCAATAAGAAGAGCCACACCAGCCCTTATATCAGGTGAAGACATAACTGTTCCTTTTAATTTTATCTGTTTATCCTGACCTATTACTGTTGCCCTGTGAGGATCGCAGAGAATTATCTGGGCACCCATGTCAATAAGCTTATCAACAAAAAATAGACGGCTTTCAAACATTTTCTGATGTATCAGCACAGCGCCCTTAGCCTGGGTTGCGGTAACCAGAAATACACTCAGCAGATCCGGTGTCAGACCGGGCCATATGGCATCTGCAATAGTCATTATGGAGCCATCGATAAATGTCTCAATCTCATAGTGATCCTGTTGCGGAATGAATATATCATCGCCTCTTCTTTCTAGATTGATCCCCAGTCGTCGGAAAGAGTCCGGAATAATCCCAAGATGATCATATCCTGTGTTTCTGATTGTGATCTCTGATTCTGTCATCGCAGCCATGCCAATAAAAGAACCTATTTCTATCATGTCAGGCAGTATGGTATGTGTACAACCGGTCAATTCAGCAACTCCGTCAATATAAAGCAGATTTGAGCCAATCCCTTCAATTTTTGCTCCCATCGAGACAAGCATCCTGCAGAGTTGCTGTATATAAGGTTCACAGGCAGCATTATAGATAGTTGTTCTTCCTTCGGCCAGAACTGCTGCCATTATAATGTTGGCCGTCCCGGTTACCGAAGCTTCATCGAGATGCATATATGCTCCTTTTAGAGAGGGTGCTTCAACTTTAAAGAAAGGATCTTCAGATTCAAATTCAAACTTGGCGCCAAGTCGTTGAAATCCAATAAAATGGGTGTCAACCCTGCGCCGGCCAATCTTATCGCCTCCGGGTTTTGGGATAAAAGCTTTTCCGAACCTAGCAAGAAGAGGGCCTACAATCATTATTGATCCTCTTAAACTGGAACTTAGTGAACGGAATTCACTAGTCTGAAGATAATCAAGATTGACCTCTTCAGCCTCAAAACTGGCTATAGAATCTGATACCCGGGTTACTTTAACCCCCATACGACCAATCAGTTCTATTAACCTGTCAACGTCGCTTATTTTGGGAATATTTTTTATAGTGACTTTGCGGGATGTCAGCAGAACAGCACAGATTACCTGCAAAGCTTCATTCTTGGCGCCCTGCGGTGTTATTTCTCCTCTCAGGGATTTTCCGCCATGGATAATAAATGTACCCATTAACGTCTGCTATGACCTTTTTTCTTGTTGTATTGCTTATTCTGCAGTTTGCCATGAGGTTTTCTTTTAACAGGCGGAATCAGATCTTTCACCTCAAGAATTCTGACACCGTCTGTCATTTTGAGTTTCCCTCCGGATAATAATTTCATGTCACCGATAATAACTTCATCTGCCACCTGGCCTCTGTTCCAGGTGACATAGGATTTTTTCATCTGATTCACGATAAGTGTGGTCAGGTATTCCTTCTCCTCTCCTTCCTCCAGTTCAGAGGCAGAGTCTATCATCAGTTCAATAATTCGGCCGTAATGAAGGAATCTGATATCCTTTTGTTTATATGGTACCTGTTTGGGTTTCTCAAAAAATTTGGAAGGCTCAGGAACAGGATATGGAGAATCTATATCAAGCCCAAAATCTGCAATCAATGCAAGATGATCCCATAGTTTATGCTTAAAATCGCCAACATCCCTGAGATGAGGATTAAGATTACCCATTATCGAAATTATTGTCTTTGCTGCCCGGTTTCTTTCGTCTCTGTCCTCAATGGTTTTAATATGGTCTACCATTTTCTGAACATTCCTTCCGTATTCCGGTAAGGCCATTCTTTTCCTCTGGGTATTGTAATCGTAATTCATCATTTGGACTTTATTTTATGCAAAGCTAATAATTTATGGCAAATTCACCATAATTTATGGAGACAGGTGAAACAGTATATTAATAATAATCTGCTATTTTGATCAATCGGAATGTCTTTTTTATCTTTCACTTGTTACCTTTGGATGGTAATGGAAACAATTCTGAGTTATGAAAAAATTCATCTCGCTGATATTATTCATAGCCTCCCTGACAGTTTCAGGGAAGGATAATTATAAGCGTAATTTATTTGCTGACGTTATTCATTATGAATTTTCGATCTCTTTAAGCGATACCAGCAATGTCATATACGGGCATGCCGTAATAAATGTAAAATTTACCGGACCAGTCGACACAATGTTTTTTGATCTTAAAAACTGCGGGTCCGACGAGAAAGGAATGAAGGTTCAGGATGTGGTTCTCAATAACGCTCAGGTAACCTGGTTTCATAAATCCGACAGGATCTTAATCCCAATGGGAAAATCATCAGTTTCGGGGTCGGAAGTAGTTTTCACTATAGATTATTCAGGAATACCGGCCGACGGACTGATCATTTCAAACAATAAGTTTAAAAGACGAACTTTCTTTGCAGACAACTGGCCCGACAGGGCGAGAAACTGGATCCCCTGTGTTGATCACCCATATGATAAGGCTACAGTGGACTTTATTATAACTTGTCCGGAGCACTATAAAGTTGTAGGCAGCGGACATCTTGTTGAAGAGAGTTTCATGCCGGGAGCGACGAAGCTTACTCACTGGAAAGAAGATGTTCCCCTTGCCACCAAAGTTATGGCAATAGGGGTTGCATCATTTGCAACTCAGTTAGCTGGTATTGTTGATAATATTCCTGTATGGACATGGGTATTTGCAGAAAACAGGGAAGAAGGATTCTCTGACTATTCCGTCGGAACCAGGCCATTGGCTCTGTACTGTTCACTAATCGGACCATATTCATACGAAAAGCTGGCTAATGTACAATCCAGAACTATTTTCGGAGGACTTGAAAATGCAGGTTGCATATTCTATGCAGAGAATTCAGTTACCGGTAAGGGCCGGGCAGAAGGTCTTATGGCTCATGAAATTGCACATCAGTGGTTTGGGAATTCTGTCACCGAGAATGACTGGCATCATATATGGCTGAGCGAAGGATTTGCAACTTATATGACGGCAGTCTTCCTTGAGAAAACTTATGGGAAAGAGCAGCTCGATCAGACAATGAAATCTGCCCGAAACAGGGTAATAGGGTTTTATCTGAGATCACCGCAACCGGTAATAGATACAACAATTACCAATCTTATGGCCCTGCTAAATCCAAATTCGTACCAGAAAGGAGCATGGGTGCTTCATATGCTGAGGCGGGAACTGGGCGATGAAGATTTCTGGAAAGGAATGCAGCTTTATTATGAACGTTACAGAAATAAAAACGCTCTCACCATTGATTTTCAAAAAGTTATGGAAGAGGTGAGCAGAAAGAATCTTCACAATTTTTTTAACCAGTGGTTGTATGTCGCCGGACAACCTGACCTTAAGTTTTCAAGCAAACCTTCCAGGGAAAAAGGAAAAACTGACATATTTATTGAGCAGAAACAGGACCTCCTCTTTAATTTCGATATTGAATTGTTAATTAAGAACTCAGGAGAATCTGTTCTTGTTAAAGTGCCTGTATCAGAGAGAATTACAAAAATATCTGTGGATTTTGAAGCGGTAACTGATATGATACCTGACCCAAACATCAATCTTCTTTTCCGGACAGTTACTGATTAGGCGATTTGAAGTAAATAATGTTTCGAAATATGGTTCCGGATGATGTTCTGTATCAAAATTCCTGAAAGAAATATCATTTAATGGCTTTTATGAGAATCATGCTCATGTTTATGAAAAGTATAATGGGAATGAAAGTGCCTGTGCTCAATATTATCGTGTTTATGCAGATGTTCGTGTATCAGGTTCACACTTACAAGAAATTCTTCATCATTTAGTATCTCAGTGGCAGTACCCGTTTTTTGAATTGTATGGTCTTCTGAAAGCACAGCTACCATTGGTTGCAGATGATCAATCAGATCAAGCTGATGTGTAGTGAAAATTATGGTTTTTCCGGAATGGTTCAGCTCGAGAAGAAGGTCGATAAAAAATGTCTGGGTTTTTGGATCAAGACTGGATAGAGGTTCATCAATAAGGAGGATATCGGGATTCATTGTCAGGACGGATGCAATTGCAACCTTCTTTTTTTCACCACCTGAAAGCATGTAAACGGCACGGTCTCTCAGATACTTTATATCAAGAAAAGTCAAAGTCTGTTCTGCTCTTTCCCTGGCTGTTTCGAGAGGGAGGTTGAGTTGCAGGGGACCGAACAAAAGTTCATCAAAAACTGTGGGACAAAATAGTTGTATATCAGGATTCTGAAAAACGTATCCCATGCTCTGGCGCAAATCAATTCCTGTAGATTCTTTATTCATTGATTTTTCATTTACAGGTTTTCCTTTGAATGAGACTTCTCCGGAATCGGGGAAAATAAGAGCATTCATTATATGCAGCAGTGTAGATTTGCCGCTTCCGTTAAGCCCGATAATTGCAAACATTTCACCTTTTTTCACTGAAAGGTTTATATTTTTTAGCGCCGGGATCTTCCCGAAATATGAATAATTAATATTTTTTAATGAAATAATATCTTCCATGAATTTTTATATAAACAGGAAACAAATCCCAACAGTAAGAATAATCAATAAAGCAGCGAAGTCAAAAAGAGTCAGTTTTTTCTGTGAGTGCAGGATTACCTTTCCTTTGTAGCCTCTCGAGATCATCGCAAAATACGTATTTTCATAAATTCTCACAGATCTTTTAAAGATGAAAAATATCCGGCCACCGATAAGGTTTCGTATGTTACTATTCTTTATGTTGCCTGAAAGCCTTGATTTCAAAGCAAGATATGTATCTTCAATGGTACGCGAGAGAATGAAAATATATTTATAAGCCAGGGTGATAATCATCTGGAATGTATCAGGCACTCCCAGTATCCTGAAAGATTTGACAAAGGCCGGGAAAGAAGTGGTAAATACAATAAGCATTGCAAACGAAACAGAATTAAGCACTCTGAGAAAAACCAGCGCAACAACCTGAATTCCGTTTTCAGTAAAACCGATATTCTGAGGGATATTATAAATCCAGAAATGAACAGGACGGTTCAATGAAAAAAGGTGGAAAATGATCTTCCCGGGAGTGATAATATTAAGAGATGCCGGTAAAATAACCAGAAAGCCAAATATAAAAGCAAGAAAGAATATCTTCCTGAATACGGTGGCAATATTTAACCTGGCGATGATGAATAACATCAATATAAATAAGGTACAGATAAATTGCGAAAGGAGACTATTCACCAGGCTGATAATAACCACAATATATATAAGGGAAAGTAGCTTTATAAATGGATGTATATTATGGATCAGGCTTATTCCCTTTGCATTTTCTGACTGAATATATATAGATTTCGCGGCTCTTGCCGAATTCATGACAGTCTTATCGAGAAAAGTCAGTCTGGCTTTTTTAGAACCTGCCGTGTTGGGCCCATCATCAACAGGTTCAAGCAGATATGAAGGTATCTTATTTTCCATTTCTGACAATTAACCTGGAAATAAGAAGCACCACAACAAATGTTATAGCAGCTCCAGTTAAACCGGAAACGATATAGTAGCCTGACTGGTGAACGATTGACTTATCCTTGCTATCTGCCGTATAATCTGCAAGTGGGGCTTTCCATTTATCAGAATATTTTGCCAATCCTTTGGGAACGTACCCTACCAGCTCCTTAACCGTTTGGGCTGACCATTCACCCCATGCATCACCGGCATTAAAAAACGCCGGAAGGAAAATTCCAGCAGGAGTGATGAGACAAAGTAAAACCAGTATTACCAGTATCTTTTTTTGGAGTTTATTCATTTTTGCCTCCTTTCCTGAAAGCATATATAAATGAGGGTTCATTTCTGACAAAATAATTAACTATCAAGGCTGTGATTACGCCCTCGATAATTCCAAAAATAAGCATATGTTCAATTGCCATTGCAGGAATTGAAATACTCAGGTTATAAGGGCAATACAAGGCCTTACCCTCTGCATCGGAAGCTATAAGGGGTTGTATTCCGAATTCTGTTGCTGTGACTACAGCTGCCATAACCAGGCTCAGGTATCCCGAAATAAATGCAGCAATTACAACTCTTCCTCGCTTGGCAGGATTATTGCTTAAGAGCTTAAAGATGTAATAGGCTGCAAATGGCATAAATATTGCCATATTAAAACAATTTGCCCCGATAGCTGTGATCCCGCCGTCTCCAAAGATAAGAGCCTGAATTATTAACGTTACCGATACTGCAACTACCGCTGCCCAGGGACCAAATATAATAGCAATAACTGCAGAGCCGACCGCATGACCCGTTGTCCCTCCGGGAACCGGTAAATTGAACATCATGATGATAAATGAAAAAGCTGCTGCCATCCCAAGGTATGGAATATCACGCGCAGACACCTCCTGCTTCACCTTTTTTACTGCAACAGCCACAACTGAAACAAACACTCCATATAGCGGAATATATGTCTGTGGACTGAGATAACCATCAGGAATATGCATGATAAAATTTAAATAACGTTTTACTTAATCATTTAGCTTCAGTGAACTGCATTTTAGATACTATTTCCGGTACATCTTTATTCTCTTTATTCAGAAAATCTCTTGAGCGCTCAATAAAGGTCATCATCTGAAAATAATCTGAAGCGTTACTGAAAAAACCGGGTCTGTTTTCAAATTCTGAACATGCCAATATAAAGAATTTCTTCCTGTATTTTTCGATTGGAGTATAGACCCAGGTAAGGTAATAGCCTGCATTTAATATTTTAACAGTATTATCCTCCTTTTTAATCACAACTCTTACCATAGAGCCCCCGTCGGTTTTTGGTTTTCTCTGGTTAGTTATGAAATTACCAAGAGAGTATACAATTATTCCATCTTTACCTGTAACAGGATTTTTTGTCCAAACCATTTTTTGCAGTACATGAGGATGAGACCCTATTACCAGGTCAACTCCCATCGACAGGAAATACTCTGCCAGTCTTGTCTGGTTTCCGGATGGTATTGTGTCATATTCTGTTCCCCAGTGAAGAAACAGGATGATAAGATCAGCCTGTTTAGTCGTGGCTTTAATTATATCTTTAGTAATTAGCTCTTTATCAAGCATATTGACGATTACCGGTTCAGGGACCCTGATCCCGTTTGTACTGAAAGTATAATTAAGAAGAGCGATGGAAGTGCCTTTGCTGTTGATCATTAAAGGAGACAAACTATCCCTGCAGGCCTGGTTAAGGAAGGTACCTGTATGTGGGATTCCCAGGCTGTCGAGTTTGTTAATAGTACTGATTATGCCATTTTTGCCCCTGTCGGCAGCGTGATTGTTTGCCGTTACCAGGAAATCAATACCTGCATTACGGCAGGCAACAGCCAGATCGGCAGGTGAACTGAACTGGGGATAACCTTTATATGGTGGCCCTGCCAGAGTGACCTCAAAGTTGGCTATTGCAATATCCGCCTCTGATATAACTGGTTTTATATACCTGAAGACATCATCATAATTATATGTGTGTGTTTCCCTGTTCTCTGCTGACCAGATTTGTTCATCATGCCCCATTATATCACCTATAAACAGCAGCGATATTTCGTTATCCGGAGTCGGTATAACCTGGCTCTTTAATATAATTGAAGCCGGTAACAGAAATAATAAAATTACTGTCAGCCTTAGTTTTAAATATATTGTTTTCATCCTTTTATATTATCAGGATTAGGCTAAATTTACACCTTCAATTTTTTCAAAGATACATTTATTATTATTTGAAATATGGTTAATCACAAATGATGGAAGTACTTTTTAACATGGCCGGGGCAATGTAAAAGAAGCAATGAATGAATAAACCGGAGAAAGATAAAACTGAAATTTCCATGAGGAAGGCCATTAAGGTTCTTTGGCCATTTATTCTGGCATTGATAATTTTCTTTTGTATTAAACTAGCTGTCAGAAACAGCCATTTAGTGGAAACATATTATTCGAATGGATTTTATCCGATAATATCAAAACTATTTTCTTCATTTAGCAGGCTTATTGGCATCTCTCTTTGGGATGTAAGCTGGCTGTTAATTATTTTGCTGGTTATCAGCGGATTGTTACTTGTTATTTTAAAAACCATAAAACCGGGTTGGTATATATTACATGTTTTTCAGGTAACAGCTTTATTATACTCATTTTTTTATATTTCATGGGGCTTTAACTATTTCAGGCCGGGTATCGGAACCCGTATTGGATGGGAGAAGATAAATGTCAATGAAAATATGTTCCGGACTGTTCTTGATTCATTAATTGTACAAACAAACCGGAGCTATTCAGAAATAAGTATTTGCGATTATGCGTCGATTAACAACCTTGTTGAAGATTCATACCGGAGAAACAGTGCAGGGCTAGGGATCAATTATCCAAACGGTTACAGGCGTACAAAAACAATGCTTCTGAGCTCTTTACTATTAAAATTTGGGATAAGCGGATATTTTGGACCTTTTTTCAATGAGGTTCATTTGAATTATTATCTGCTTCCTTCGGATTATCCGTTTACCCTGTCGCACGAGAAGGCGCATCAGTTTGGTATTGCCAGCGAGGCTGAGGCTAATCTGGCTGCGTTTGTGGTTTGTACGAGTTCGGAGGATCAACGTCTTAGATATTCGGCATACAGGACTTTATTGCAATATTTTTTATCCGATGCCTCTTCTTTTAAGGATTATCCCGATTATGAAAAAAAAATTGATAAACGTGTTATAAAGGATCTGAAGTTCCGGCAGCGATATTATCTTGGATTACGTAACAGGGCATTTGAAAAAGCTCAGACTTTTATATATAATATTTTCTTAAAATCCAACCATATATCAAAAGGTGTAATGAATTACAATCAGGTTGTGGAACTGGTGATTGACTGGTATTATAACCCTCGTCATAAAGAAGGCAGGCACTGAATATCTTGAAATATTTCCCGGCAGCCTGGTCTTAAAATATTAATAATTATTAACTTTGGCCGTTTTTTTGTTCAATTAGCTGAAAGGGAAAAACGACTTTAAAGGAGAATCATGAACGGGACGGATAAGCATCTTGATATAAAGAAACTCTCACTGGCCGGAGTAATAGTTACTCTTGGAATTGTTTTCGGCGACCTGGGTACCAGCCCACTGTATGTTATGAAAGCAATAGTCAGCGGAGGCAAAGAGTTCAATGAACTTCTTATTTACGGATCAATGTCGTGTATTTTCTGGACACTGACATTGCAGACAACCATTAAGTATGTACTTATAACCCTGAGGGTAAACAATAAAGGAGAGGGGGGTATTTATGCTCTCTTTGCCCTTATAAAAAGAAAGTCTTCCTGGGCGGCTATTCTTACCATGATAGGGGCCAGTGCCCTGCTCGCCGATGGAGTTATAACTCCTGCTATAACGGTGACTTCTTCAATAGAAGGACTAAGGTTGTTTAATGCGCAGATCCCTGTAATAACCATTGTACTTCTAATTTTTGCTGTGTTATTCTTCATGCAGCGGTTTGGTACCAACATTGTGGGAGGTTCGTTTGGCCCTATTATGGTTATATGGTTTTCGATGCTGGGAGTATTAGGCTTTTCCCAGCTTTATCATCACCCTGGTGTTCTGAAAGCCTTAAATCCGGAATATGCTTACAGGTTCCTGCATGAGTATCCCGGAGGATTTATTCTGCTGGGCTCGGTATTCCTTGCTACGACAGGTGCTGAGGCTTTGTATTCCGATCTTGGTCATTGCGGGTTCAAAAATATAAGGGTGTCATGGATATTTGTAAAAACAGCTCTTTTACTTAACTATTTCGGGCAATGTGCATACCTTATCATTAACGGAGGTCTTAAGGATGGAGTTAATCCTTTTTATGGAATGATGCCATCGTGGTTTCTCCTGCCGGGAATTATTATTGCTACTGCAGCAGCAATAATTGCAAGCCAGGCACTTATCAGCGGATCGTACACTCTGATAAGCGAAGCTATATCGCTTAATTTCTGGCCTAAAATAAACATCTCTCATCCCACTTTTTTAAAAGGACAGGTATATGTATCATCAGTAAACTGGTTTTTATGGATAGCCTGTAGTTTCGTGGTTATCTTTTTCAGGGAATCAGCAAATATGGAAGCCGCTTATGGTCTTTCAATAACCATAACAATGATAATGACCACCTTGCTTTTATCATATTACCTTTTTCAGAAGGGCGTGTACCACAAGTTGGTTATGCTTCTGCTCATCGTTTATCTGACCATTGAAGGTGGCTTCCTTATATCTAATCTCCACAAATTCAGTCATGGCGGATGGTTTACCATAATGCTGGCCTCTGTTTTCTTTCTTATAATGTATGGTTGGTATTTTGGCAGGAAATTAAAAAACAGGTATGTTACTTTTACCAACCTTGACAAATATATAGAGTTGTTCAAGGATCTTTCCAAGGATACATCTGTTCCCAAAGCTGCGACAAACCTGGTTTATATTATTAAAGCAAACTGGCCTGACCAGGTCGAATCGAAAGTTATTTACTCAATATTTCAGAAACAACCCAAAAGGGCCGACACATACTGGTTTTTACATGTCGACAGGATTGACGAACCTGACAGATTTGATTACCAGGTGACCCAGATTATCCCGGGCATTCTTATCAGAGTAGATTTTCGCATAGGTTTCAAGGTTGAACCTAAAATTAATCTCTACTTCAAAGAGGTACTGGAAGACATGACAAAATCAGGTGAGATTAAACTTGAAAGCAGTTTTACCTCGCTGCGGAAACATTCACTTCCTGCTGATTTTAAATATATTCTTATTGACAGGGTAATGCCTCGCGACTATAAGCTTTCCAGTATGGAAAATTTCACTCTGTCCCTTCATGGTCTTTCCCGACTTCTTTGTATTTCAGACGTGCGGGCATTGCAACTTGATTCTGCAAATACTATTGAAGAGAAGGTACCCATCACAATTGATCAACCCATAGAAAAAAGAATCAAGAGAGCCGAATGAAATACTGAAACTGCTTTAGTGTTTCCCTGTCAGTTACATTTATAACCCTCATATTATTTAGGTCTTTGAAAGATATTTAGGGCCATTTGGAATAGCCAAATTAAATATTAAATAAATAACTTAGTAGATAATATTTTACACTTTTTAATATATATCAGTAAAAGTATTATCACTTAAACAGGTATTGTAAATATGCAAATCACGAAAAAAGCAATATTTCCTGCAATGATAATGTCACTGATGATGATGTCTCCTTCAGAAGTATCTCAATATGCTGCTAATAACCCAATTAGGTTTATTGATATTAATGGAGGTAGCATTGTATTTAAAAATGAAAGCACTGCAAAATATATCGCATCTTTTGCATTAAAAACAATTACTAAGAAAAATGGGAAAGTAGTTGAGAATAAGAATTATAATGAGAGATTCGCTGAAATTATCCAAAAACTCGATGATTCAAATACCGTTTATGAATTTAGTGATACATTTACTGGAACAAATGGAGCAGAACAAGGGCAAATATCAACAGATGGAGAAAAGGTATTTGTTGAATTTGGAACCCCAGACGAAAGTTATGGGAGTAAATCTAATTTATTGTTCGAAGAAACTTGGCATGCATATCAAATTGAAAAAAAGTTAATAGCTATCAATAAGGAGAGAAAAGGATTCGATATGTATCTCCAGGGAGTTGATTATGAATATGAGGCAAAAGAATTTGCAACACATGCTCCTGGCGGTTCTTTTTCATATATAAATCATGCTGGCATTAAAACCAGAACACAAATTGGTTTAATAAAATTCCTTGACCCATATGAGGGTAGAAGATTTCTTACAAATGGATATACTGAGAGAACTTTTAATGGAAGTACATCAGTCCATATTTTTCATTACGCTCCTTATCCACCTAAAAAATAAATAAAATATGTTAACACGATTAGGGATAGTGGTTTTAGTATTGTTGTTTTTTTCAAAAGAATCCTTTGGACAAATAACCAATAACAGTTCTCCGACTAGTCAGGCTATGTATAACACAGATGTTTTCATAGTTGATCTAAAGATGGACTCACTTTATTCAGAAAAACGGATTAGGATAAATTTTGGGAAAAAGAATAAATGCTTTAAACTACACAGGATCACCATTGAAAAGGTATACTATATTGCAGATTCTTCATATTTGAACAGGAAAGATCTTCTCGGATCAAAGTACGTTCTCATTCCTTGTATATTTGATGTGCAAAGCGGCTCACAATTATTTGCGTCAATTTATGCCACGACAAAAGATGATGTTTTTATGTGGAGTAGACTTTTATCTAAGAAAAATATTAATCTTAAAAAAATATGGTATAGTTCAGTTGTAAGAAATGTGGAAATCAATTCGAGAAAACTTGAAAAATGTCTTTACAGGGATAAACATTAACACACCTGATATCTAACTCTTCAAATGAAAATTCCAAATAATCTTCCAAAAACATTAAGAATTCCATATTCTCATTTGTGAAAGTGATCTTATAGGCACATTTGGAATAACTAAATTAAATATTAAATAAATAACTTAGTAGATAATATTTAATATATCAGAACTTATGAGATACTCAATAATATTTTTAATTGTATTAGTCCTTGGTGTTCAGCCTTCCCAGGCGCAGAGAACTGTTATTAACCTTAACGGAACCTGGGAATTTGATCAGACAACAACTGCTTTTCCTCCTGAGAAATTTACAGGGACAATTCCTGTACCAGGTTTGGTTCACCTTGCAGAACCAAAAATAATTGAATATGATAAGTTCTTTAAACGACCTGATAAACCTGAGTCAAAAGAACAATACAATCTTTATAATCTTGATTATACCCCCCGCTACAGCTGGTACAGAAAAACTGTTTTCATTCCAAAAGAGCTTGAAAGCAAAGAAGGAATGATCACAATAAAGAAAAGTCAGTATGTAACACAGGTTTATTTAAATGGTATCGATCTGGGGACCTCAATGACTTGTTATACTCCGATTGAATTTCCTGTTAATAAGGCAGTTAAATTTGGTGCTGATAATGAAATACTTATAAGGGTAGGCGAGAGGATATGGTTACCGGCAGAGGCAGCAGGAGGCACGGATAAGGAAAAAGAACACTACCTGCCCGGGATATGGGATGATGTATTACTTTCATTCACAGGTAATATAAGGATTAACAGGCTGCTGATCCTTCCTTCAGTCGCAAAGAAAAGAATAAGTGTAAAAATACAGTTAAGGAGCTTAATACCTGCACAGATTTTCTATGGAGACCCGATGGAAGATTCTGTTGATCTTGATATAGTTATTGCAGATAGATTAACAGGCAAGAAAGTCACGTCTGCCAGAGGTCATTTCCAGGCAAAGAGAGATAATCTTACTGAAGCGGAACTTGAGTTACCTTTTTCAGATTTCAGGGTATGGACACCTGAGGTGCCATATCTTTATACTGCAACGGCACAACTCAAAACAAGTGAAGGTGTTACTGATAAAGTTAGCCGGCAGTTTGGTATGCGAGATTTTACCGCTGAAGGGAAGTTCTTCTTCCTTAATGGTGAAAAATATTTACTGCGAGGCACAAACATTACACTTCAGAGGTTTTTTGAAGATCCCGACTGCGGGAACCTGGTTTGGGATAAAGAATGGGTCAAAAAACTTCTGGTCAGTTATCCAAAACAACTTAACTGGAATGCAATGAGAATATGCGTTGGTATCGTACCTGATTTCTGGTATGATATTGCTGATGAAAATGGATTATTATTGCAGAATGAATGGCTCTACTGGCAGAACCATGGATGGGATGATGAGATCAGAAAAGAGTATACCGACTGGGTCTGGTCCGACGGAAATCATCCGAGCATTGTAATCTGGGATGCTATAAACGAAAATACTGATATGTTTATCGGGAATACACTGATTCCTGACCTTAAGAAGCTGGACCCTACCCGTATATGGGATGCAGGATACATGAGGGAGGGACTTATGAAAACAGATGAAATGGATGAACCTCATCCTTATGAAGGTCGCATTATCGCCAATGAGAAAGGATCGGAAAAAACTTCTTATCCACTTGGTAATCTGGATTATAAACCCTATGCACTCAAAATGATTCAGGAATCATCCGTACCTCAGCTTGCAAATGAATATGGATGGATATGGCTATGGCGAAACGGAATGCCCAGTAAACTTACTGTTGATGTCTATAATTATTACCTCGGACCTAAATCATCACCTGCACAAAACAGGACGTTTCAGGCATATGACCTGCAGCTCGAAACCGAATGGCTGCGAAGTGAAAAAAACCTTGCAGGCGTACTGGCATTTTGCTATCTTACAAATAATTATGGGTATACTGGTGACTGGTTTATTAATAATATAAAAGACCTTGTACCCTCACCCACACTTGAATGGTTTGTCCATGCTTTTAGCCCAACGGCTGTATTTATTAATTTAACAGACGAAAGATATGTTAAGCAGTCAACGTTTCATAAACCCGGTGAGAAACTTCTTCTTGGACTAGTAAAAATTAATGATTTAAATACTGAAATTAATGGTAAGCTGACGCTAAAAATTATTGATGTTACAGGGAGAACGGTCCGGAAAAAGAGTATGCAGATTACCATTTCAGCTTATGACCGTTCATCTTTTCAAACCATTTTATCATTGCCTTCAAAACCGGGAGGCTATTTGCTTACGGCTGAATTTCTGGCTAATGGGAGATCCAATCCTGTCATATCCAGACGCTTCTTGAAAGTCGGACTGCTTTCGGAGTACAGATATTTTGAAATGCAAGCGGCCAGTCTGAGATAATCGTAATACTTCAATTCAATAATAAGAAGAACTTATTCAAGCGGGCCAAACAGTTGGCAATAACAGGTAAAAATGTTAACATTGCACCAGATCGGATAACCGTGAACAGGATTCTTAATGATTTTTAGAAACAGGTTATGGAGTTTTTTCACTCTCTCTTCGATTGGTACATGGCCAATCTTAATTATTTTACTATTGCACTTTTGATGACAATTGAAAGCACCTTCCTCCCGCTGCCTTCAGAGGTGGTGATCCCGTTTGCTGCATATAAGGCCGGGCAGGGCGATTTAAATGTTTTCCTGGTAGTTATTTTCGGAACAGCGGGAGCGCTTACCGGCTCCCTCATAAACTACACGCTTTCTTACTACCTGGGACGTCCGATTGTATATCGTTTTGCCGAATCTAAAATAGGAAAACTGTTTCTGCTTTCAAAAGAGAAGGTTGAGCATGCTGAGAGTTTCTTCCTCAGGAACGGAAAGTCCTCTACTTTTATAGGACGGCTTGTTCCTGGTGTCCGTCATCTGATATCTATTCCGGCAGGTCTTGCAAAGATGAACCTTCGCGATTTTGTGCTCTTTACTGTTGCCGGAGCCGGAATATGGAATATCATTCTTGCTATCATAGGCTATTATCTCTATGAAATGAGAGAGCAGATATTTCCATATATAGGACATATTCTGCTTGGAATAGGAGTGATATTTGTTGTTTACCTCATAATTAAGGCAAGGCAAAACGGGAAAAAATCCTGAAAAAATTAGTGATTAACCATCTTCCTTGTCTCTTTTCACTATATCAGGCGAGAATGCCGGCAGACAGACTGCTATATACTCTGCCCCGCCTTCAAACGGAGTGCTGTACCTAACCCATTCATCCTTTTCTGTCATTATACCCTGTCCTTCTGATACAATGAATTCTTCAGTTAAGGTTTCAATTTTGAGTTTGCCTTTCAGCACAATTGTATATTCATTGAATTCCGGGCACTGACCGGGCTCAATCCAGCCTTCCGGACTTACCATATGAGCGATACTTACTTCTGATGTTTTACTGTTGACCAGGCCAAAAATTTCCCTGATTATTTTTTCCTTTGTCCCTGCAGCTTTTATGATTGAGGGCGATTTAATATACTTTGCCATGACAATTCAATATTTTATATAATCAAATATCTTATCTATCACTTCAAGTCCGGCTCTTTTGCTCGAATCATAATAAATAAGGTTAAGGTCCCTGTCAAACAGGCTCAACGTGACCTCAGAGTCAATACTTTCCTTTATCCTGCGCGACATATCTCCCGATACCGGAGCTCTAAGCTCTCCACCCGGACTTTTCAGAACTCTGACCTTTAGTAGCATTTCACGATTCTTCATAGTTAGGTCCACAGATTCGCTGTCATGCTTCATATTGGTAATTAAGGACTTATTATATGTGCTGAACAGATGAAACTCTTTATTAAGATAGAGAAAACAGATGAACCCGATAAAGAATTTGCCAAGCCACGGTATTTTTGCAACAGAAAAATTAAATGAAGTGGAATTATCATTGAAGTTATTGGCCTGAATCCATAACCATGCTTCAGGGAATGAAGTACCCCAGTCTTTCTCAATGTAACCTTTTCCCCCATTAAAATCGATCATATCGTTTTTCAGCGAAATAGTGCCGGAGAGATCATGAATAACAGAAACAACGCCATGCTTGCATTCCATGAAAGGTATAAAGGAATACCAGCCCATAATTCCGGGTGAGAACAGGTTTTTAGGATATTTTGTAATGTTATGAAAATCAATGCGGCCAGCGACTTTTATATTTTCATTTTCAATTTTAAGGTTGATCCATTTTTCAGTAAATTCAGAATCGCCTATTTTCAGGTATAGTTTTTTTTTATTCCATTTGAAATCAGCCAAAGGATAATTTAAGTATTCAGACTGGCCGGAAATGCCATCGATAACCTGTATAAATGAATGTGGATCTTTCCTGGTTAATGAGACACCTGGTATAAATGACCAGACATTGCTTAAATCCTTTGACACATGTTTATAATACCATCCTTCGAAATAGTTTTTCTTTTTCAGGTTTCCCTGGAAGACCTCAGGTTTATAAACTTGCATATTCATAAGCACCGGAAATCAGCCAAGACTATAAAGAAGTTTTTTAACACTCTGGGCCCAGTCAGTTTGTGGTTTTTCCCTGGTAAATGTCTGCCAGGGTATTGGCTTTCCTATTGTAAGAGCAACTGTTGAATTTCGTTGTCTCATCATTTCGTGTGGGAGTAATGCAGTTTCGATATACAGCTTTATTCCGAGCATCTTTCTGAGATTTGCAATATTATAAAACAAATTGGAGTTTCGTCCATTGATATGTACAGGTATAATATCCCTTTTGTGCTGAACGGATTTTGTTATAAATGATTTTTGCCAGGGGATGTCAGAAATAATTCCCTTATTTCTTCGCGAAACTTCACCGGCGGGGAAAATCATAATCTGTGCATCAGATTCGAAAAGTTGATTTAATTTTTCGGCAGTCTCTTTTGTATTTTTCCCGAATACATTTATCCCGAGCACAACAGGTTTAAGCTGAGGGATATCTTCAAAAAGTTCATTAGATGGGGACACAACCTTTGGAAAATACCTGTAGATTGTGCTCAGAAGTGAGAGAGCATCCATCCCCCCTACAGGATGATTTGCAACAAATACAAATTTTCCTGAAACTGGGATATTCTCTGCTCCTGTGACAACAACCTTCACATTCCAATCATTAAGAATCCCGTTTATAAAAGGAACACCTGATTTATCGCGATTCCTGTGTATTGTTGCGTTCATCTCATCCTGATGAACGGATTTAATTATCAGCCGGACAACAAATTTTGGCAGCGATCTGACAAATTTTGACTTACTGTCCCTGATAGCCTTCTCAATATCAATCGTTTTGGGGATTTCTTCCATACAGGTTGTTTTTATCAGGCCGGCCAGAACAATTCACTCAGTTCTTTCATATCCTTCTGTGCTTCTTCAAAATTAGCATATTTATTAATGGTTATTTTTTTTGATTTATTATGATTTACAAGTAAAAGCCTGATATCTGTAACTCCCATATCAAATCTTACGTTTGCACGGCTATATGTAGAAAATCTTCCGGTTACCTTCTCAATACTGAATCTGGTGAACTGACTTACTTCTGTCCATTTACCTGTCATGATAAAACCAAACAGTAAAGTATAGGATTTAACTCTTTTATTTTCGAAGTCAATTAAGGTGCCGTTAGAAGTGAAGGCCAGAAAGAAGCCTGGTATTAACAACGTGAGCGATAACAGGGAATAATAGGATGTAAAGATACCAACAGCTATGAATATATACCCGGAATAACTTGATGAGGGACCAAAGAACTTACCCTGATGATATTTTCGAATAGCCATTTACTTTAGTCAGATTTAAGGTTTTGCCAGATCCGGATGGCTTTACTCCACTATCTCGGCATTATCAAATTTCTGAGATTGAAAATGAACCCTGCCTGTCCTTACCCTGCTGGCGCCTTTGCTTCCAAAAAATCCCCATCCTCCACTGCCTAGTAAGAAACCGAAAGCATATAAGCCCCCGTTGTTGTTCTGGGCATACATGGTAATATCCTTGTTAAACAGCATGCCGATAAAATCGAAAGGAGCAATAAAGCCATGCCACAAACCTCCGAAGAATCCGTATGTATGCCCGGTCAGACATTGTTCAACAGATTCATTCTGAGCACATCCTGTCAGTGCCAGAATTGCAAAAACACTGATCAATATCCAGAAGTTATTTTTTAAAAAGGGTGTTTTCATTTTATGAAGATTTGATTAATAAATCGTGATTTGTTGTAAATCAGAACAGTGATTGATCAAAAGCCTTTCCTGAGTATTTTTTTTCATGTTCAAGAAGCCATTTTTTTCGCTTAAGCCCTCCTCCGTAACCAGTAAGGTGTCCATCAGAACCAATTACTCTGTGACACGGAATAATAATTGATATCCTGTTCATTCCATTGGCATTTGCAACAGCCCGAACCGATTCGGGCTTCAGGAGAGCTTCAGCCTGCTCCTGGTATGATCTGGTACACCCATAAGGAATATTCAACAGCTCCTTCCATACTGCCTTTTGAAAATCTGACCCGGGTGTTAGTAAAGGCAGCATAAATTCCTTCCTGCTTCCTTCGAAATATTCTTTCAACTGGTTACCTAAGTTCTGCAGGTGAGTGTTACCCCCTTCTTCAATAGTTGTTTTGAAGAGCCTGGCAATATCTTTATATTCAGTGGGCAACATTTTCCTGTCAATAAATTCCAGCAGGCAAATGCCATCATCGGTAGCCCCTGCGACCATCTCCCCGAGAGGTGTATCTAATCTGGTGATCTTTATCATAGTTCTTAAAATGGCTCTCTTTCACCGGTGTTTCCAATCATTTATTCTCCCCTTCACGTCATCTCCCCTTCGCCCCCGCTGTTATTTAGAAAACCTTCCCGATGATGACTTAATATATCTTACGTTTCTGAACCTCAGCGCTGACCAGTCAGCATCTATCGAGATCATTCTTACGCCCTGAAGGCCGGAGTTGTTTATAGAATTCCAGCCATGATCGCGATCGATATCTGATTTATATTTTTTTGAACTTTTTTTTGGATAACAGAACCACAGAATTCCGTCTGCAAGGAGGTTATGAAGGACCATTGGGCAGTAAAGCTCAACTTCTGAAGAATTTCTGACGAACAACATTATGAAGCCATATGGGAACCGTGGGTCAATATCATTATCAATGATAACGCCTTTAAGTTCATTTGAAAGTGAAGTTTTAAAATCCTCCTCAGCATTTATTAATGCGATCCTGTTCTGCCCCTTATAGTTAAGTTTAACTAACAGATCCTTCATACAATCATGATGATTTAAATGCTAATTTAAGAAAAAATTCAAACTGGTGCATATTCCATATATAAACATTGATCTCACTTATACTTAAACATGCCGGATAAATAAGGCCCCTAAAATAAGCTAAATTCTGATTAATTATCCGGCAAAAATCCTTACATTTGTCATATCAAAAATGGGGTGCCTTATAATTACGGGCTGAGATCATACCCTTAGACCTGATCTGGGTAATGCCGGCGGAGGAAAAAAGAGTATCATATTTATCAGCATCTTATAACAGCCTCATTTAACTGATTAAAAGATTAATTTATTAATCATTACAATGAGAAAAATAATTTGTTTTGTCCTTTTTACCATATTTATCGCGACAACTAATGGAAATGCCTATCAGGACCAGGGGTCTGTTATAAAAGGTAAAGTAACTGATGCTTCCGGCAGTGCATTAACAGGTGCAACAGTGACAATCGATAATACACACTACGGGATTCATACCAAAGCTGATGGCAGTTACACTATTTCCGGGCTGAAAGATGGTTCATATACTCTGAGATTTTCCTTTGTCGGTTATGAAACAGAAGTTAGAGAAGTTGATCTGAAGGGAGCAATGATCCTTAATGTGGCACTTAGTGTAAAACCCTTTGAAATGGATGAAGTAATGGTGAATGCCACCAGGGCAGGAGAGCATTCACCTTTGGCTTATTCTGCTATAAGTAAAGAAGCATTGAAAAAACAAAATACCGGACAGGATATGCCTTATTTGCTTAGTCTTACCCCATCGCTGGTTGCGACTTCAGAGGCTGGGAACGGCGTTGGATATACTAACTTAAGAATCAGGGGGACTGACGCAAACAGGATTAATGTCACAATAGACGGAATACCGCTCAACGATCCTGAATCACAGCAGGTATTCTGGGTCGACCTGCCCGATCTGGCTTCATCAGTCGAGAATATACAGGTTCAGAGAGGAGCAGGGACCTCTTCAAATGGATCCGGTGCATTTGGGGCCACTATAAGCATACAGACAACAAGCCCTGAAAATGAGCCGTTTGCAGAGGTTAGCTCATCGGTTGGTTCATTTAATACCTTAAAAAACATGGTCGCTGCCGGAACAGGCTTGCTTGGTGGAAGATTTTCTCTTCAAATGCGGCTTTCCGATCTGAAAAGCGATGGGTATGTAGAAAGGACAGGATCAAATCACAGGTCAGCATTTTTAACTGGTATTTACAGAACAGAGAAGTCGAGACTGAAAGTAAATTTAATACTCGGGAAAGAGTATACCGGAATAGGCTGGTGGGGAGTTCCCAAAGATTCACTTGCAACAAACCGGAGATATAACCCTTCAGGAGAATATACTGATGAATCGGGAATAATACACTACTATGACAATGAGAGCGATAATTATATTCAGAATCATGTCCAGCTTATTTACAGTCTGAAAATTAATAACTCTCTTTCCCTTAATGCTGCTATTCATTATACCAAAGGGAAAGGTTATTATGAGGAATACGCTGAGGATCAGCTGTTGGCCGATTATGGACTTTCTTCATTTCTTATGGGCGATTCGGTTATTTCATCCACCGACCTGATAAGACAAAAATGGATGTCGAACGATTTTTACGGATTTGTCTATTCAATAAGGTATCAGAAAAACAGACTTGAAGCTGTTGTGGGTGGAGGAATGAATCTTTACCTGGGTGATCATTTTGGGAGAATTATATGGATGAGGGATGCAGGAAACAGTGAAAAAGACCACCAGTGGTATTACAATAAGGCAAGGAAAGGTGAAGTAAGTATCTATGGCAAGATAAATTATTCATTATCAGATAAGATGAATATTTTTGGTGATCTTCAGTACAGGCATGTAATGTATAAGATGTCAGGTATTGATGATGATCTGACTGATCTGGGTCAGGTACACCGGTTTGGATTTTTTAATCCCAAAGCAGGTATTTTTTACTCGATTACACCAAAACAGGATGCATACCTGTCATTCTCTGTTGGTAACCGTGAGCCTACCCGTGAAGACTACAAGGAAGCAACGGGGGACCCTGAGGCTACTCCAAAACCTGAAACACTGTACGATACAGAGGCTGGTTATAAGCTACAATACGGCAAAAATTCTATTGGGATTAACCTGTATGGGATGATATACAAGGATCAGCTCGTTCCGACAGGTGAACTGAGCAATGTCGGCTATTCAATTATGACTAATGTTGATAAAAGTTACAGGCTTGGTATAGAGACATCAGCGGCTATCAGTATATCAGATCATTTCATCTGGAATGTTAACCTGACACTCAGCAGAAATAAGATTATAAATTTTGTTGAGTATTATACTGACTATAATACTATAGACTGGTCTTCTCAGTATCTGGGTAAAAGTCTGGGTATGGTCGATATTGCATATTCACCTTCCGTAATATTGGCAAGCGATCTTGCATTTAATATTCACAGGGGAATCGATCTCCACCTTATAAGCAAATATGTCGGGAAACAGTACTTTGATAACACAATGAACCCCGAAAGGACTATCGATCCTTACTTTGTAAATAATTTAAGGATTGACCTTTCTCCCCGATTCAGAAATATTAGAGGGATGGAAATACAGTTTCTGGTAAATAATATCTTTAACACAATGTATGAGAATAATGCTTACGGAGGCAATTGGTATGAGGATGGTGTTGAAAAGACCTGGTCGTACTTTTTCCCGCAGGCAGGTACAAATTTCATGTGCAGGCTGGATGTAAAATTTTGATAATACTGAACAATGGATATAATGATGTACTGGTTATCAGATCATTACATTGAGGTTTTTGGTGCAGTCACCGGCATATTATATGTATTCCTGGAGATCAGGCAGACTATATGGCTTTGGCCAATAGGCATTATTACCTCGGCAGTATATATCTGGGTTTTTTTCTCCAGCAAGTTTTATGCTGATATGAGCCTTCAGATTTATTACCTGGTGATAAGTGTCCTGGGGTGGTATTGGTGGGCAAAAGGCACAGGGCAGAGGGCAGAGGGCACAGGGCAAATCAATGAAGAGGTGAAGAGGAGAGAGGGGGAGAAAGAAAAACTTCATGTTACAAGGATAAAGCTCAGAACAGCTTTTATACTGGCGTTCGTCTTTGTGCTCTTATATGGTATGCTCTTTCTGATACTCACAAATTTCACAGATTCCCCGGTGCCTGCGTGGGATTCATTTATAACCTCCCTGTCAATTGTGGCAACATGGATGCTTGCCCGTAAAATATTTGAACACTGGTATTTGTGGATTATTGTTAATTTTGTGTCATCATTTCTGTTTATTATAAAGGGGTTATATCCGACGGTTATCCTTTATGTTATTTATGAGATAATGTCATTTGCCGGTTTGGCTGCCTGGAAAAAGACCATTAGAAATGATTTATAAGTAAGCTGAATATGAAAGATCATCATATTGCACGAACGGTAATTGTTGCCGATGGAGTTTTTCCACAACATGAAATTCCTTTTGGATACATTAAGAATGCAGAACGAATAATCTGTTGCGACGGCAGTGTCAGGAACCTGGTGAAAGCAGGTTTCATTCCGGAAGCCATTGTTGGTGATATGGACACTCTGAGCTATAAGCTGGCAATAAGGTTCGAAGGCCGGCTTTACGAATACACCGATCAGGATACCAACGATCTTACAAAAGCAGTTAACTGGTGTATTGAAAGAGGTTACAATGACCTTGTGATTGTTGGAGCCACGGGTAAGCGCGAAGACCATACTATAGGAAACATATCGCTTCTGGCTGAATATATTAAGAAAGTAAATGTTATAATGGTCACTGACACCGGACTCTTTTTACCTTTTTTGAAAAGCTCCGAGATTTCTTCTTTCCCCGGCCAGCAGGTATCTGTTTTTTCAATTGATCCCGAAACGGAAATCACTTCAGTAGGATTGCATTACCCTCTGAATCGTGTAAAAATCAATAACTGGTGGGTTGCTACGCTGAACGAAGCTGTTGGTCACCGCTTTACCCTTAATTTTGACAATGGAAGGGTGATTGTTTACCTGAAATTTCCCGATGGGGCCCTATAATATTTTCATCTCCTGCACCAGGTTTATAAGCTGGACACGACTTCTGACATTGGTTTTAATATAGATCCGGTGAGTATGATCTTTTACAGTCTGGAGACTTATAAATAGTTTCTCTGCTATTTCTTTGTTGCTTAAACCATTGCAAATTTCATGGATGATATCAGTTTCCCGGGGGCTAACCTCGAATCTCTTGCAGAAATCCTCAAATGAGATATCTTTCGGAGATTCGTTTGTCAGGGCCAGCATCATAGTTCCATAACTAAGGTAAACAGGAAGAAATGTATTTCCGGCAAAGAAGGTTATGATAAAGATCATTGCTATCCATGTTTCAGTTTTGTAGAATAAAAGCGGGATACTTTGAAGAATCATTATCAATAAGATTGCTGTTGCAATTATTTTTCTGTCGTAAGAATGAATAACAGACCTTTTCTTCCCGCCAAACAAGATCGTTATCGATGATATAGCAGAATAAAGGAAGTTCATGGCAAGATAATAGCTTTTTATCAATGAAACAGGTTGCATCTCATTTGCCCTGGATAGAAAAAATCCGACAATAACCACAACGGAAAAATTAAGTAGGAGGAAAACAGGTACAAACCAGCTGTTGGTATTCCTTCCTGAAAGACCTGAAGAAAAACGGAGAAGCATTAACCATGCGAACACAAGGAATGGCAGGCCAAGAAGCATTGCAATATCAGATATATGAGCAAACTGTTCCGGAGATATGTAATCAGTCAGAATAGCTTTTATCACCGCCTGTCCCCAAATGCCATAGAATCCGAATGTATAAATAAAAACCTGGAAATAGAGGAGTATGGAAAAAATGTCGTGCTGGTACCGGCTCCTGAGCCGGGTGCAAAGTACTATTCCGCCAGCGGCCATTGCCACCGACAGAATAAAGATGATATATCCGAGATATTGTAACATCATATAAAGATAAAAAAATCATCAATAACGTGAGTTTAATATTAACCACTACCAAAGTATTAGCCTTCATACTTTAGTAGGAAATATTTAATTCACTACTATAGTATGAAGTCAGTCAGAAAGTCACGGATTAAATTTGTTATGTAAATGTTCTTTTACTTATTAACTGAAATATTTTAAATTATGGAAACAAATAATGAATACAAATTAGTCCCTGATTTTGGTTACTGCCTGGGAACGGGCTGGAGGGTAATGTTTGATAATTTCCTGAGATTATTTCTTGTAATAATTATCCTGGCTATAGTTTCTGCTCCGTTAAAGATTTTTCATTTTAATTTTAACCTTTCAGATATTCACAGGTTCCCATGGTTTTTTGGAGACGGAATGGGACATCGAATGAGGGACATCGTGGCTATTGGTTCAATAGGGATCTTTGCTGCTTTTTTCGTTTTGCTCAGAATGCTTTATGCTTTTCTTATTGCACCTGTATTCGAATATGGAGGCAACATGATATTTTTACAGGCAGTGAGAAAAACAAAACCCGACTTTGAATACCTTATAAAAGGATTTATGGAGAACTATCTTCATATCGTTCTTGCAAACCTTCTTGTATTTGCTCTGGTGGTACTGGGGCTGTTTGCACTTATCATTCCTGGAATAATAATTGCCTGCCGCCTGGCATTCGTATCATATATTATAATGGATAAAAAGCTTGACCCTATCGAAGCTGTCGAGCTGAGCTGGAAACTTACAAAGGGACATGGATGGACGGTCTTTTTGCTTGGTTTTGTTTCCATATTCATAGTAATATTTGGATTCCTTATGCTGATTGTTGGTATCTTCCCTGCAATTATGTGGGTATCAAGTTCGTTCGCAACACTTTATGAGTCGGTACTGAAAGATAAGGAAAAACCGGCTGAAGCAATAGTATCATAGAATAGGGAATGATCGTCACGGAAAATTGCTTTTGTTTTTCGTTGAAAAGAGTAATCAGTTAACTGGAAAAATATTTAACTTTGTCTTTCTTTAGCTCTAATCTTTTTCAATCATGAAAACAAAAGCAATTTTCTTGTTATTAGCCATTATGGTCATTTTGCCGGCAACATCAAATGCTCAGGGAGGTCTGTTAAGAAGGGCAATTAACAGACAGCTCGAACATAAGATTGACTCGGCAGTTGATAAAAGCGTACAAGATCAGTCAGATAAAAATAAGTCTGACAACACCTCTGGAAAGGATAATAGCACCAAAGCAACAGGTCGCGGACTGTTTGGAGGGAAAATTGACATAAAATACGATGATAATTATGTTTTCACAGGGAGGATATATATGCAGATGGAGACATATGACAAGAAAGATGTTATGAAGTCGGATTATTATACCTATTTCAATGCTAATACACTTAGTGCCGGCATTGAAGTTGTTCTTGATAGTCCTAAAGAGGGAGAAAAACCAATACCGACTGTATTCCTCTTTGACAATAACAACAAATGTTTCATGATGCTGCTTGAAAATCCTGATTCAAAAACCGGTATGATTTCAGCGCTGCCATCAGACTCTGCAATGGCTGCAATGGCTAATAAGCAGAAAGGGACATCGCCGGAAAAAGCTACTATTACAAAAACTGGTAACTCAAGGGTTATTGCCGGATATAAATGCGATGAGTATAAGATTGTTGAAGCCGACAATGATGGCTATTCCAACGTATGGATGACAAAAGACCTGAACCTCAAGGCTGACAAAAAGTACTGGGGCAGGGCAGGGGTACCCACTTTTTATAATTATCCGGGATTTGAGGGAGCTACTATGCTGGCCATGGAAACATTCGATAAGAAAAATAACCCGACAATGAAAATGGAGACAAAAGAGATTAATGAGCATTATGATCATTCAATCTCTACAGTTGGCTACACCTTTATGAAAATTAACTTTTTTCAGTCAGGGAAAAAGTAGGAATTTTAAAGTTTCCGGAGTTTTGCAAATCTCAGAAGAAGTTTTTTACTTCCACCATTTTCGAAATTGACGGTAGCAGTCGTATTCGGCGGTTTTCCCTCAATGGCTATTATTATGCCTTTGCCAAATCTTTCATGCTCTACGGTATCGCCTTCAGAAAACAGGGAGGAATCACTGCCTGTAAATGTAACATCCGATGTTATATCTGATTTTCTGATCTTCTTAAACCTGTCTTCCTTTAAATATGAATGGGATTCTTCTCTGAGTGATGGAAGTTTAACTGGTGAATGATTGTTATTCTGAAATGGTTTTCCCCCGGTCTGGGGATAATGCAGGAATTTCTGATCTATCTCCCGGAGAAATCTGCTAGGACTGCATCTCTCGAGATTTCCCCATTTATATCTGTTAAGGGCATAACTTAGTGTTGCCTGTTTTTCTGCCCTGGTTATCGCAACATAGAACAGGCGTCTCTCTTCCTCCAGCTCTTTTGCGCTTCCTGAGGACATGGGTGACGGAAACAGGGTGTCTTCCATTCCAACTATATATACATGTTTGAATTCCAGCCCTTTGGCTGAGTGCATAGTCATTAGGGTAACCTTATTACGGTCTTCTTCATTTTCAGTGTCCTGGTCGGTTAAAAGCGCAACATTAGCCATATAAGCTTCGAGTGTTACCGGGTCCCCGTTTGTCTCAGCTGCCTCGGTGAATACCTTTATGGCATTAAGCAACTCTTCCAGGTTTTCATAGCGGCTTACTTCCTCGGGTGATTTTCCTTCCTTCAGTTCTCTCATTATTCCTGAACCGAGAGCTATCTCCCTTGCTTTTACGAAAGCATCAAGGGTATCTGAATTTGTGCCGAGCCTGTTTATAACATCAACGTATAAAGTCAGCTTTTTTACGGTGCCTGAATTGAAATGCTCAGTATGTTTTCCGGCTTCCGCCAGTATACTCCATGGTGTAACATTAAAAGAAGAAGCCAGTTCAAATATCTTATGTATGGTAGTATCTCCAATGCCCCGCCTGGGATAATTAATTGATCTCTTAAGAGCCTCCTCGTCTTCAGGATTAATGACCATTCTGAAGTAAGCCAGTATGTCTTTTATCTCTTTGCGTTCATAGAATGACAGACCTCCATAGATCTTGTAAGGAATATTTTTTCTTCGCAATGTCTCTTCGAATATCCTCGATTGTGCATTTGTTCTGTAGAGAATAGCAAAGTCGGACCAGTTGAGCTGATTGGAGAACTTCTTATCAAATATATTTGAGGACACAATAAAACCCTCTTCAGAATCGGTCATTGCCTGCATCACCTCTATTTTCTCCCCGACCTCATTCATCGAATAGACCTTTTTTCGGATCTGACCCTCATTGTTTGCAATTATTGTATTGGCAGCATTTACTATAGTCTGAGTGGATCGGTAGTTTTGTTCGAGCTTAAACAGCTGATAGTCATTGTAATCATTCTTGAAATTCAGTATGTTTTCAATTCGCGCTCCTCGAAATGAATAGATACTCTGGGCATCGTCGCCCACCACACAGATATTATGATGAGTGGAAACCAGCTTCTTGATTATCAGGTATTGAGAATAATTGGTATCCTGGTATTCATCAACAAGAACATAACCGAATCTCTCCTGGTATGCTGCCAGTACATCTGGAAAATCTCTGAAAAGAATATTGGTGTTTAGAAGAAGATCATCAAAATCCATTGCATTTGCTTTAAAGCAACGGGCAGCATATATTTTGTAAACATCTGAAAGCAAAGGAATCCGGCTTGATTTATCATAATCCTGTAACGATGGGTCGGCTGAATATATGCTGGCTGTTACCAGATTGTTTTTTGCCGTGGATATTCTTGCAGCGATTACACCTGGTTTATAAATATTGTCATCGAGGCTGAGTTCCCTGATTATTGACCGGATGAGGCTCTTTGAATCTGCTGAGTCGTAAATTGTATAATTCGGCTTATATCCTAATCTTTCTCCTTCCATCCTGAGGATCTTTGCAAAGATTGAGTGGAAGGTACCCATCCAAAGGTATCTTGATATTTCAGGACTGACAATACGGGAAACCCTCTCCTTCATCTCCCTTGCCGCTTTGTTAGTGAATGTCAGGGCAAGAATTTTCCGGGGCTGAACACCATTCTGAAGAAGATGAACAATGCGATAGGTAAGAACCCTTGTTTTTCCGGCACCTGCTCCGGCAATTACCAGGGATGGTCCTTCGCAATTTATTACTGCTTGTTTCTGAGATTCATTCAGATCGTTCAGATAGTTGATTGTCATATGTTTAATTGAATTACAGCGTACCGGGTCCGGCAAATTTAATAATATCAGAGGCAATGAAACAGGATAGAGGAGATTATATTCATATTATTTATCAACATTTGTTGTTGTAGAGGCGCGCAATTTGCACGCCTCTACAACAACAACAAAATCCATATTATTTATTATTATTGTATAAAATATTTAATCATAATATAAAATATGAAAAGGTTTGGTCAGATAATAGGAGTTAAGCCGGAGCATTTTGAACGTTATAAAAAATATCATTCAGCTGTATGGCCGGAAGTACTTGACATGATAAAAAAATGCAATATGCATAATTATTCAATTTTTCATAAAGACGGGATGTTGTATGCATATTTTGAATATACCGGCAAGGATTTTGCAGCCGACATGGCTAAGATGGCTGCTGATCAAAAGACCAGGGAATGGTGGGATATAATGGAACCGATGCAGTCTCCCCTGGATAAACGTAAGGATGGAGAATGGTGGGCAAATATGGAGGAGGTTTTTCATGTGGACTGATCCTTCAAAATGGCTTTATTTTTAGTATACTTGCAGAAGAAAATACCAAAGACAGAAGGATTACGTTTTTTTATAAGAATTGATAGCCTGTGCGTTATTTTTTTCTCATTATAGCTTTATTATTGCCGGCAATTTCTGAAGCTCAGCTCTCAGCTCCGGGGATGAATGCATTGAGGTACACCTCATATCCTTCAGCTCCTGCGGTTAAGGATCCTGTATTTATTTTCTGCAATGAAAACGGATCGCTGGTTGCAAACAGTCCCGGGGGAACCGGACCATTTAATTTCACATGGCTAAAGTGGAGTGACGCTACAAAGAGTTTCAGTATTACATTAAAGACAGAAACCGGTGTAAATGTTTCTTCTGCAGAGAATCTTGGCGAGGGAGGTTATAAGGTTGTTATCAGTGGTGGATTCGATGCATCCGTGGTGGGCTGGATATTGATCGATAAGCCATATTCCAGTGCGCAGCTTCTTAACCGGACATGCGATTATGTGGCCTTGAAAGGGATGGCAGCTGTTGACTCATTGTATTACAGGGACCCGGTTAACGGGAGCTCTGTAAAACTGCCTGATGGCGTGACGTTTTTATGGTCTTCCGATCCTCCATCCTCAATCCCTTATCCTGATGTTTACTTAAACCCACAGACATTCGATCCTCCTCTGGTGGATGTAACATATAACCTCCAGGTGACTGATAGTTTTGGATGTAGCAGTGTGTCATCTTTCCCTTACGAGTCAATTCGCGTAAAGGCAGATTTTACTATTGATCCTGATAATGGGGAGGCTCCTCTGGAGGTTACTTTCACAGATAAATCGATCAGAGCTTCAACCTACAGATGGGAATTTGGTGACGGGAAAGACAGCATTTCTACACTCAGCGAACCGCCACCTCATTTTTATTTCAAGCCCGGAGAATACTCCGTAAAACTTACCATTGAAAGTAATTTGCATTGTATAGATTCATTGAGATCCGAAAAAATTGTTGTGGACCCGTCGGAGCTAAGCGTACCTAATGTATTCACACCAGATGGCGATGGTATTAATGATAATTTTATGGTTGAATCTAAGTCGCTCAAGTTATTAAACATGGAAGTTTACAGCCGCAGCGGTCTGAAGGTTTACAGTTTTTATGGTGACGGAGAGAGGCTCCGGGAATGGACAGGCTGGGACGGTAATGTCAATAATTCATCGATAAAAGCTGCTCCGGGGATCTACTATTATATAATCCGTGCATACGGGTGGGATGACATTGATTATAAAGGCAAGCAGTACAGGGGATTCGTATATCTCTACCGGTAATTGTCATGCAAGTCGTGCAAGTCTTGCAAGTCATGCAAGTCGTGCAGGTCATGCAATAAATTACCAGACCGCAAGACCGCAAGACCACAAGACCGCAAGACCGCAAGACCTGCAAGACCTACAGGACCTAATTACTGCCAGATCCCAATGATAAATCCCATAATCGTCAGACTGACAACACTGTAACCTGCATTTATCAGGAAGAGGGCAAGCGATCTTGATTCAAATAGATAAATGATGCCCAAAAATGTTAAAACCCATCCAAAACCGGCCATAAAACCTGCCAGTGCACCGAATGCACCTCCTGCACCGGCTCCTATAAACATGGCAAGAAAAAATGATGCTATACATGAAAGAATAAACGAGAAGCCAAAGAGTTTTAACATATTAGCATTTTTTGTTGACTCTTGCGTTATTCCGGTTTCTTTCATCCATCTCTTTACGAACATTAGTGGAGAATACCACAGTCCTCCTAACATAAAAGCACTGACTGCGGCCACAATTATAGCCAGCCAGTTTAAATTGTGAAAGGCATTTTCCATATCCATAGATTAGTTTTTTTCTTTAAACAAATTATTTTGATGATTGTTTGCCAGAATTCAGATAATTTTTCATGTATGCAGGGACCGATCGCGATCGGTCCCTAATTATTTATCGGAAGATTTTTCTTAAGGAAACGGATCCAGTTTCCCGACATGATATTTTGTATATCAGATAATGATAACCCCTTATCCTTAAGCATTTGCGGGAGTTTCCGGAGGTCTGCTATTGTATCGAGATCATATGGACATTGCTCCTTGCCGAAAGCTCCATCGAGGTCCGATCCTATGGCTGCATGAAGGGAGTCTCCGGCAAGCTGACAGATATGGTCAATATTCTTCACAACCTGTTTTAAGGATACTCCCATGGTTCCTGGATCAGATTTTCCCCTGATCCATCCCGGTACCATCATCCAGGCATCCAGGGCGACACCGATCACTGCTTCCCTGTTAATAAGTTCGGTAATCTGTTCATCTGACAATTGCCTTTTATCAGGCACGAATACCCGGCAATTATTATGACTGGCCCAGACCGGCCCATTGAAACAATCCATGGTTTCACGAAAACTTTCGTCGCATAAATGAGTCACATCAAGAATAATGCCCAGCCTTTCAATTTCTTTCAGGAGCACCCTTCCTTTTTTCCCTATTCCCCCACTTGAATCAGTCCCCTGGGCATAGGTGCCAGGCCCGTAATGAGCCGGCCCTATTGCACGTAATCCGTAATTATATGCTCTTTCAAGATGACTCATCGAGATTATGGAATCTGCGCCTTCAAGACTTAAAATATAGCCGACAGGTGCATTTTCAGGCGGATTATTCCACAGGGTGAGATGTTTCTCCAAATCGCTAACAGTCTGAATATTAATCATTTCCCCGGCCTCTTCCATTGTTTTATACCATGCCAGTTGGCCCTGTGTATGAGACCATGCCTGTTCAGGTGATCTCCAGCCGGGCAGATTGTTTCCGCGTTTCACATATCTTCCTATCTGGGTCGCCACACATAGTCCAACCTTTCCTTCCCTCATTGCTGGCAGGCTCACTGTTCCATTTGCCCTGTCGGGCTTATCAGACATGCCTTCTTCACTCTTACGGATATCTTCAACGGTCCATCTCAGATCCCTGTTCCATTCCAGGGCATTCATTGAAAGGTCAAGATGACCATCAATGATCAAAAATGTGTTCTCAGTCACAATTTTCTTCGATTAAATAGTGATTTTTCTTTTTCTGGCTTCGATATTCCACTGACCTTCAGCTTTATGATCATTTACAACCGTAACTGCGTCATGGCGGTCAACAGTCGGACATATATGCCATGGAATACCATAAAGGTGTTCACCTGTTTTATGGTTGTCAGCTTCCTTCGTTCTGATTACCATGTGTTCTTCGTTATGATTGGAAATAGAATAATTCTTCAGTCCAAGTATTTTTACTCTTGGCTGCGGCATTTCCGATGCAACTGCTTTGTGTCCGAGGTCAAGACATAGCATTTCTTTTGCAGGTATACTTACAATGCGCATAAGCAGCACAGCAGCATGCAGGAAGGGCAAATCGGTAAAAGATATACCGTATCCCCAGTCCCATAATAATGTTGTTCCCGGACTTAACTCAACTCCTTTTCTCACAGCATGTATCGGAAATGTAGGTGTTCCTCCAGCCACAACTTTTACAGGACCGATGCCCTCTCCCTGCAGATCCTCAATAAGAGATTCCACCTGGGAAAATGATTCATTGCATTTTTTTCGCCTAATATCAGGATCCTTATCATGAATATGGCCGTCATAAACATGCAACCCTTCAGCAATTAGCATCGGTGAGTCAAAAATTCTCTCATAAAGCCTGATGGCCTTCTCTCCCGGGGCAACACCTGTACGGTTCATGCCATTGTTAATATCGAGCCATACATGAGTTTCAAGTCCTGTTTTCCTGGCCATATCTGATAATTGTATAATCACCTCTTCAGAGTCGGCAATACATGATATGTTAACGGTATCAAATTTTTGTTTCAGTTCGAAGAACCTTTTAAGGTTGGGTCCGACAGGCTGCATTGCCAGAAGTATATCTGATGCACCACACTTTGCTGCCATTTCTGTTTCAGAAATAGTGGCACTTTTGAACTTTTTAATGCCGTGTTTCATTTGCAGCCGGATGACTTCAGACATTTTGTGAGTTTTAATATGAGGCCTCAACAAATCTACTCCCCCGGCAATTTCAATCATTTTTTTAATATTGCTCTCAATACGATCAGGGTATACCAAAAGCGAAGGAGAACAAACATTATCTGCATTTTCTAACATGTACCAGCTGTCGGTTTGAAGACCAGGCTTGTCCATTGTTGTTATTGATTAAGTTCAAACATAGCTTCAACTTCAACAGGTATATTTGAAGGCAGGGTCATCCCAACTGCGCTTCTGACGCCGACTCCGTTCTCATTCCCGAAAACTTCAGCCATCAGTTCGCTGAATCCGTTAATTACTGCAGGTTGCTGTTCAAAATTGGGAGCACAATTTACCATACCGATAACTTTCACGAGGCGCCTTATCTTTTTTAAATCTCCAAAATGTGTCTTAATAGTAGATAACATTGTCAGTCCGACCTGACGTGCAGCAAGCTTCCCCTCTTCAGTGTCAAGGTCTGCACCAAGCTTTCCTTTCATCAGAGATCCGTCAGTATTAACAGGTCCCTGTCCTGAAACATAAAGGAATTTGTCGACTACAAGAACAGGTTTGTAAACACCTACCGGTTTTGGTGCTGGTGGAAGTATCAGGCCAAGCTCAATAATTTTTGAATCAGGATCTTGTTTCATAATATTATATGTTTAAACATTAAAATCAATCATTAACAGGCTTCAGGCTACAGGCTACCGGCATCAGGCACAAAGAACAATCCCTGCCGCCTTCTGCCTGCCGCCTGCCGCCTGTTACACATACATTTCAGCTTTGAAAATCGTTTTTGCATGGCCTGATATCTCTACTCTTTCGTCTTTCATCGACACTTTTAAAATGCCGCTTCTTTTTGAGATCTGATGCACTACAAAATCATTCCTTCCGGTTTTCATTTTCCAGAAAGGTGCAAGTGCACATTGAGCGGATCCAGTTACAGGATCTTCATCTATTCCGAGGGCAGGCGCAAAACAGCGGACACAGAAATCAAACTTCTGGTCATCAGATTCCGCAGTTACAATCAGATCTCCGAATTTTGAGTTTTTCATCAGTGAAAAATCAGGCTTCAGGTTTTCAATCTCCTCTTCATTATTAAAAAGGGCGAGGATCCATCCCGAATCTGTTCTGTACAATTCAACAGGATGAATGCCCGTAACGCGTTTAAATTCCGAACTGATGCCAATCTTTTCAAGTTGATATACCGGGAAATTCATTATTATCCAGTTGCCATGCTTCTTAATAATTAATTCTCCGGCTTTGCATGAAAACCTGATCTTTTCATGAATGTTTACCATGCCTGTTTCATATAATATATGTGAGGCTGCCAGGCTTGCATGCCCGCACAGGGAAACTTCTGCCAAAGGTGTAAAGAATCTTATCTTATAACCATTTTTGACTGGTAGAACAAAAGCGGTTTCAGCAAGATTCATTTCCATGGCAATATTCTGCATCCTGCTGACCGATAATTCCGCATCAAGAATACAAACCCCGGCAGGATTGCCTTTGAAAGGTTCTGATGTGAAAGCATCAACCTGGTAAATAGTATTATGTATTGTCATAAACAGCGAATTAAAAGATCAATTAATTAATAATAAAAGGCTCAATGGCGCAAAGGCACAAAGGCACAAAGGCACAAAGGCACAAAGGCAAAATGGCCCTATAGCAAAAATAGTACTATTTTCTGACACTTAAAACATTTCTATCATTGGACTTCCAGGTCATTGTAAGGTGACTTTTTCAGTCATTCACCGGTAAAAACACCCGTTTAGCAGAATTTATCCGAAACTTAACATAAAAAACTATGTAAACTAAAAAAGTTTTCACATTTTTGCAAAATTATTTCAATTAATGATGGAAATAAGAGAAAAGATAACAGAAGGAGCGGCAGAGCTTTTCAGAAAGTACGGTATCAAATCGGTCACAATGGATTCAATTGCAACTCACCTGGGGATGTCAAAGAGAACCATTTATGAGGTTTTTTCTGACAAGGATGAAATGTTGATAAGTGTTCTGAAATGGATGGCTGAAAAGCAAAAAGAGTTAGTCAGTAAGATACTTGATGAATCAGAAAATTCTATAGTTGCAATTTTCAGGTTACTGGAAATCAACAGGGATTATTTTCAGGATATGAGCCCTGTATTTCAGGCTGATCTTAAAAAATTCCATCACGAAGTTCTGATGAAAAAAGCAGATAAGTGCGAGATGCCGGACTACAGGAATAATCAAAGGGTGATTGAAAAGGGCATTAATGAAAAACTCTTCAGGCAGGATATTAATCCAGACCTGGTTAACCGTTGTCTTTATTTTCTTGGGAAATCTATTATGGATCATGACCTGTATCCTTATGAGGATTTCTCAAGGCGCGATGTGGTAAGAAATACATTCATCAATTACCTTAAGGGTATTTCAACCCGTGAAGGACTTGATTTAATTGCCAGGCTTGAACCAAATTTTTAATTATTCCGGATATCAAATATAAAATTCTCAGATAATATTTTACTGGTATGAAAAACAAAGAATTTTTAGCTGCTTTAATGCTTTTCTTCCTGGCAGGAGGTATTATTCTTGCCCAGGCTGACAGCGCCGAATTAAAGCTTTCTTTAAGAGAAGCGCAGGATTATGCAATCAAGCATAATAAGATGGTAATTTCCTCAAGAATGGACGTTGAAGCATCAAAAATTGCCTTATGGGAGACTATTTCAAATGGTCTTCCGCAGGTAAGCCTGGCAGGAACTTTCACCGATAACCTGAAGTTGATGACGACTCTTCTGCCCGGTGACTTTTTCGGAAGACCGGGAGAAAAAGTCCCGGTCACATTTGGCTCACAATTTAATTCAGGAGCAACCGTTCAGGCAAGTTTGCTGCTTTTTAATGCGCCTTTTTACATAGGTATTGAAACTACAAAACTAGCCCGGAAATTATCAGAACAGAGTCTTGAGAAATCTGAACAGGACACCAAAGAAGCAATAAATTCGGCATATTATCTTATTCTGGTTTCTGAAAAATCCCTTCAGATTCTCGATGAGAACATTTCCGACCTGAATGAAACACTTAAGTCTACAAAGGTTATGTATGCTGCCGGTATGGCTGAAGCTACAGATGTAGATCAGATGGTATCGAATGTAACCATGGTGGAAAACACCCGCAGCTCGATGCAGAGAACGATAGAGTTTAACTACAACCTGTTGAGGTTTCAGCTTGGTGTTCCATATAATACAGGTATCACTCTGACAGAAACTCTTGAAAGCCTGACTTCAGAAATAAATGTTGAAGCCCTTCTTCTGCAACAGTTCGACCATACACAAAATGTCGATTATCAGCTAATAGCTTCACAGGAAAAAATGTCGGCACTAAACCTTAAAACTCAGAAAGCATCTGTTTTACCCACATTAGCCGGTTTTTACAGCTATGGGACAAACGGGATGGGTGATAAAATCGGAGAACAGAGATGGTTTCAGAACTCAATGGCAGGGTTGCAGTTATCAATTCCGATATTTGGCAGCGGTCAGATATACAGTAAGATAAGAAAAGCTCAGGTAAATCTTGAAAAAACAAGGACAACAAAAGGCATGGTAAAAGACCAGCTTTTCCTTCAGGAAAAGCAGCTGAGGTATAATCTGGCAAATGCCAATCAGCAGTATAAAAGTCAGAAAGACAACGTTGAAGTTGCTAAAAGAGTATATGCGAGCATGGAGAATAAATATAAGCAGGGAATGGCGTCAAGCCTTGACCTGACGCAGGCCAATTCACTCTATCTGCAGGCTGAAAACAACTATATATCAGCATTGATGAGTCTGCTGCAGACTAAAACGGCATTAGATAAGCTTCTTAATAACATGTAAATAAATAAATTACCCATGAAATACCTAAGATTAATTCCTGCAATATTGATAAGCAGTTTGATATTTTCAGCTTGCTCATCGAAAGATAATAAATCATCATCTGATGCCAGCAATCCGGCAACAGTAACTGAAAAGGCAGCTATACCTGTGAAAGTTTCAATGTTATCGCGAAGTAAAATAGCAAGGACCATCGATTATACCGCAACAGTTCTGCCTTTTCAGGAAGTAAATGTGGTTCCCTCAACACCCGGAAGAATTGATAAAATATATGTTAAGGTTGGAACCAGAGTAAATAAGGGTGATAAACTCTTTCTGATGGACCGCACACAGGTATATCAGCTTAAACTGCAATTAAGCAATCTTGAGAAAGACTTAAACAGGATTGATACTCTTCTTCAGACGGGAAGTGCCAAACAGCAACAGTACGACCAGATGAAAACGCAGTATGATGTTGCAAAAACAAATGTTGACTTCATGGAAGAGAATACATTGCTGAAAGCACCTTTCACCGGGGTAGTAACCGGCAAGTATTTTGAAGACGGCGAGATGTATTCAGGAGCGCCAACCACACAGACGGGAAGAGCCGCTGTTATAACTGTGATGCAGATCGATCCTCTGAAAGTGAGTTTGAATATCTCAGAGCAATATTTTCCTTTAATAAAAAAAGGGATGAAAGCGGAGGTTACTGCCGACGTTTATAAAAATGCGAAATTCACAGGCACTGTTTACCTGATTGCACCAACTGTAAATTCCGGGACAAGATCATTTAATGTTGAACTAGAACTTCCAAATCGGAATGATCTTCTTAAACCCGGAATGTTTGTAAGAGTATCAATGGATCTGGGTCAGGTGGAGACATTTGTTGTTCCGGCATATACCGTACTGGTTCAGGAAGGCACCAATACAAGGTTTGTTTTTATTGAAAAAGACAACATTGCCGAACGAGTGGAAGTATCAATAGGAAAACGCTTCGATGACCAGCTTGAAATTATCTCATCAGGAATAAAAGAAGGAGACATGCTTGTAACCGAAGGACAGGCTAAGCTCATCAATGGTGATAAAATTGAAATAGTAAAGTAGTTTTCAGAATTTCAACTTTAGAAAAATGAGTATATATAGTGCTTCAGTAAAAAGACCCGTTACCACAATCCTGATATTTGTCGGGCTTATGGTTATGGGGATCTATTCGCTAACGCAATTGCCCGTGGACCTGTACCCCGAAATGGAATTGCCTTATGTTGTTGTTTATACTACATATCCAGGGGCCAGTGCCTCCGATATAGAATCAAATGTTACCAAGCCACTTGAAAATGCCCTTAATTCAATAAGTAACCTTAAGGAGATAACATCAACATCGAGCGATGCTGTTTCTGTTGTCTTCATGAACTTTGAATATGGGACCAATCTTGACGAGGCATCAAATGATATCAGGAGCGCCCTGAGTTTTACTGAAAGAGTATTGCCAGAGGATTGCGAGAAACCGACTATTATTAAGTTCAGCACCAGTATGATGCCGATTATTTTCTATGCTATTACGGCAAAAGAGAGTTATGCTGGCCTCGAAAAAATACTTGATGAAAAGATCGTAAACCCGCTTAACAGGATTGAGGGAGTGGGATCAGTTGCACTGGCAGGAGTTCCTGGCAGGAAGGTATATGTTGATGTTGATCCGAGAAAAATGGAGGCCTATAATCTCACAATCGAACAGATTGGAAATGTGCTGAGGGCCGAAAATATGAACCTGCCTGCTGGTTATATCGAAATGGGCAAAACTGATTATCCACTGCGTATACAGGGTGAATTTCCTGAGAGCTATGTTCTCAAGAACCTGGTTATCAGTAGTTATAATGGTCAAAACGTATATCTGAGAGATGTTGCCCAGGTAAATGATACAATCCGTGAGTCAAAGCTTGATACAAAAATAAATGGTGTCAAGGGAATGAGCATGTATGTTCAGAAACAGTCAGGAGGAAACACAGTAAAAGTAACCAAAGATGTCGAAAAATCACTTGAGATACTGAAAAAGGATCTTCCTCAGGATGTCAAAATTGAGAAGCTCTTCGACAGTGCCTCATTCATAAAAGACTCAATAAGCAACCTTACAGATACATTAATGTATGCTGCGATCTTTGTAATACTGGTTGTTCTGTTTTTCCTGGGCAGATGGAGGGCGACATTTATAATAATACTTACAATACCGATTTCACTTATAGTTGCTTTTATCTATCTGTTTATAACCGGCGCATCCATAAATATCATCTCACTTACTTCACTATCAATAGCGATAGGGATGGTAGTTGATGATGCCATAGTTGTCCTCGAGAATATAACAAAGCACATTGAAAGAGGGAGCAGGCCAAGGGAAGCAGCCATCTATGCCACTAACGAGGTCTGGCTGGCAGTTATAGTTACAACATTGACGGTTGTTGCGGTATTCTTTCCCCTTACATTTATTAAAGGACTGACCGGTGTTCTTTTCAGGCAGCTTGGCATGATAGTGACTATTACCATTATTACCTCCGTATTTGCGGCAATAACACTTACTCCAACACTTAGTTCATTAATACTCAGGTGGTATCCCATTAAAAAAGATGCTTCTTTCTGGACATACGACGGAAGCATAAGGAAAGGCCTTGACTGGTTTGATCACTATTATGAGAAAACACTTCGCTGGGCACTCCATCATAAGACTTTTATTACTATTGTTGCTCTGGTTGTCTTTGTGGGATCAATGAGCCTCTTTGGAATAATTAAAACTGAATTTTTTCCACAAGCTGATCAGTCAAGAATTTCAGCAACCATCGAACTTCAGACAGGGACACGGGTTGATCAGACAATTCTAACAGCTAACAGGATAGACAGCCTGATCAAGGCCAAGTATCCTGAGGTCAGAATAATTTCAACATCCACAGGATCGGATGATCAGGGAGGATTTGCTTCAATATTCAGTGCAGGAGGAACGCACAAAATAACTTATAGCCTTAGTCTGGTGCCAATCAAGGATCGGTCAAAATCGGTATTTGATATTGTTGAAGAGATGCGGGCTGATTTATCCAAAATGTCTGAAATAATAAATTTTACCCTGAGTACTTCAGATAATATGGGAAGCTTTGGCGGGAGCGCTGTTGATG
>Ga0315536_1000085_pt1 | contig 41711 bp, 29 predicted proteins | sample SalMarSW160230MG_FD_203093 | JGI IMG/M metagenome (GOLD analysis project Ga0315536, IMG submission 203093) | Salt marsh sediment microbial communities from the Plum Island Ecosystem LTER, Massachusetts, United States - Salt Marsh Sediment SW1602-30 ...
CACTCCATCCATTCTAAGATAGTCCTCCACCTCGGGAAGTTCTCTTGGCATAGTTGGTCCCATTACGGCAGGAGTATAAGCACCAGTAAGTTCTTGCCCTCCGATCTTCCCATTCAGGATTACCCGGAATATTCTGTCCTTCTTCACATTGAACCGGTCATAGCTCGCTTCATTTATCACATAAAGCGTGATGAGGAGGCTGCAGGCAATTCCGATAGCCAGTCCAAGGATATTTATTATTACATATGCACGCTGTCTTTTGAAAGATCTGATGCTGTGCTTCAGAAGATTGTTAAACATAGTGTCAAATAATTTTAAGTTTAAAGCATGGCTCAGATCAGGATATTCATATAAGATCCTGTCTGATTTTTTTACACTCTAAAGACAGAAAAATCAGTACAATGTTGCAAACAGCTTTATTTTTTTGGTTGCACCGCAATGCAGAATCATCTATATTTATACAAAATCTGATTAACGTGAAACACAAAGTCCTGAAAAAGCAATACAGCTCAAAGATGTGTTTTGTATGCGGAGAAAAGAATGATTTCGGTTTGCACGCTAAATTCTACGAAACTGAAGCCAACGAACTGGTCGCTTTGATCAATCCCTCAGAGCAACACCAGGGTTATCCGGGTCGAATGCATGGAGGCATTGCAACGACCATTCTTGACGAAACAATTGCCAGATCTATCTGCAACGGAAAAAATGAACAACTATGGGGTGTAACACTGGAATTGAAAATCAAATTCAGAAAGCCCGTACCACTTGGTCAGGAATTGAAGGTTGTGGGACGTGTTACAAACGAAGGATCCCGTTCTTTTGAAGGTACCGGAGAAATTGTTCTCCCAGGCGGGGAGATCGCCGTTTCTGCCGAGGGAAAATATATTAAGCTTACAATTGACAAAATAGCTAACGATCAATTTCTTAACGAAGAATGGTTTCTCACAGACAGCTCTGATGATCCTTCAGAAATCGAAATCCCATGAAACGAGAACAGTATATTCCATTTGATCAGGAATTTTTGCGAGGACAACAAGTTGCAGAATCTGATTATTGATAATTGAGCAGGAGGTGCCCATCCTCACTCCCGCCCGAACGTAGAGCCTGGTACGGGCAGGCTTACACTCACACTTTTTTTGTTTCGCGGTCATGCAGCTCAAATAAACAATCAAATACTAAATTATTTGTATATTAACAGGGAAAAGACCAATGAGAGGTTAAAAAATATAATATATGAAGAAATACTTTCTTTTTCTACTTTGCTTTACGCTCATGCCACCTGTGGCTGAAGCAGAAATATATCCTGCCAGATTACGGTGTGAATATCTTGAGAATCCTCAGGTCGTGGATGTACAGAACCCACGTCTTTCCTGGGTGAATATTGCAGAAGAAGGTGATCGCGGGCAGGTTCAGACTGCCTGGGAGATAATGGTCGCCGGTTCAAAGGACAAACTGTTTAATAACCAGGCCGATTTGTGGACCAGCGGAAAGGTAGTGTCCAATCAGTGCGTCAATATTTATTACAGAGGCAAGCCCTTATCATCCAGGCAGGATTGCTGGTGGCAGGTAAGGACATGGGACAAAGACGGGAAGATGTCCGGTTGGAGTGAACCCGCTTTCTGGAGTATGGGACTGCTTAAACCAGAAGAATGGAAGGCCCGATGGATTGGCGCCCCCTGGCAGGGCGAAGAGGCATTGCCAAAACCTTCATTCAGAAGGCCGGGAGATACTCTGGTAAAAGACCAAATGCCTCCTCCGGCACCTTTGTTGCGAAAATCCTTTAATATTAACAAACAGGTGGCTTCAGCCAGGGCCTACGTTACCGGTCTTGGTTTTTTTGAATTATATGTAAACGGGAACAAAGTCAGCCAGGATGTCCTGGTGCCAAACCTCACGCTATATGGCAAACGTCCGGGACTGGAAAATAATTATATCCCCATACCCGACAATTTCAGGGAATACCGTGTAATGTATTTATCGTATGATATTACTGAAATGTTGAAAAAAGGAGAAAATGTAATTGGGGCAATACTGGGCAATGGCTTTTATAACGCCCCGATAAACTGGACTCAATCCTATGGTTCACCGCGCTTTTTAGGACAGATATATATTACCTATACTGATGGTTCAGAAGATATTATAATCAGCGACCAGACCTGGAAGGCATCAAAAAGTGCAATCGTAACAGACCTGGTTTACGGCGGTGAACATTATGATGCACGGTTGGAGCAGCCCGGCTGGTGCACTCCGGGTTTTGATGATTCCAAATGGGAACAGGTAGCTATCAGGAGGGCCCCGGAAGGTAAAATGAAGGCTCATATGTCACCCACTGACAGAGTAATGGAAAAACTGGCACCGATAACAATAGAATCTTTAGGAGAAGGAAAATACAGGGTAGATTTCGGCCAGGAAATATCAGGCTGGCTGCACCTGATTAACGTATCAGGCGAAGCAGGAAGGAAAATTGACATTAAGTATATCTGTGAATCACCGGTGGGAAGTAATTCTTATACTCTGAAGGGTGGAAAAACGGAATCGTATGCTGCGCGATTTACATGGTTTGTTTTCCGTGAAGTGGAAATTTCCAACTGGCCGGGGGAATTAAAACCGGAACAGCTTAGGGCCGAGGCTGTGTACACAAACATCGAGAACACCGGGAAATTCGAATCTTCAGATACTCTCTTTAACAAGATCAACCAGATATGGGTGCGCAGCCAGAAAGACAACATGCATGGTGGAATAGCCAGCGACTGTCCTCACCGTGAGCGTTCGCCTTATACAGGGGACGGACAGGTTGCCTGCGTTACTGTAATTCACAATTTTGATGCCCGGGCATTTTACACAAAATGGATCCGTGATATTCTTGGCGCTCAGAACCCTGAAACAGGATATGTCCCTAACGGAGCGCCCTGGCAACCAGGTTGTGGAGGAGGTGTGGCATGGGGAGCTGCTATGAATATCATGCCATGGGAATTTTATCTTCATTATGGAGATACGGCTATGTTAAAAAACAATTACGAGGGAATGAAGGGATATGTCAGGTATATGCTTACCTGGACTGATAAAGATGGCATTATGTTCTCCCAGGCTCCTGATACTACGAACCCCAATAAATGGTTGAACCTTGGGGACTGGGCTCCTGCCTATAAATTGCCGCCTGATGACCTGGTGCATACATTTTTTCTCTGGAGATGTTCGGATTTTACTTCAAAAACTGCTCATGTTCTTGGTTATACAAATGATGCAAAGAAATATGCCGATTTTGCAGAACGAACAAAAAAAGCCTTCCAGAGTAAATTCTATGATACGGAAAAAGGAACTTATGGCCCCTATGGCGGAAATATTTTCGCATTAAAAATGGGTGTGCCGGCAGACCAGGAACCAAAGGTTATTTCTGCTCTTAAATCGGATATCGCTGCCAATAATGGACATCTGGATACAGGTATATTTGGTACCCAGTTCTTTTTTGAAGTGTTGTCTGAATACGGGCTTCATAACCTGGCATTTGAAGCCATGAGTAAGAAAACACAGCCGGGCTATGGCTGGTGGATTCAACAGGGTGCTACCACAACATGGGAGCAATGGGACGGAAGTGGCTCACATAACCATCCTATGTTTGGAGGAGGTATCGTTTGGTTTTATCGTGAACTTGCCGGCATGAATACCGATCCTTTACGACCAGGGTATCGGAATATTATCTTTAAACCCCAGCCTGCAGGCAATGTTACTTATGCTACCTATTCAAATGAAACGCCCTATGGCAAGGCAGCTGTAAGCTGGAAAAGGTATGACAGTTCATTCAAATTGGACGTTAGTGTCCCGGTAGGAAGCACAGCTACTGTTTATGTTCCGGCCTCAAATGCAAAGAACGTAACGGAAAGCGGAAAGGAAATAATTGAAGGAAACGGGATAAGTTTTCAAAAAATGGAAGACGGGTATGCTATATTCACTGTTGGTTCCGGCAATTACTCTTTTGATTCACATTACTAATTGTCAGATCAGCAAAAAAATATATCATCCCCCAACTTAATCAGATTTTCGTACTATTTGCCAGATAACTTTTTATAACTTTGATATGAGTTCAGGTCGTTTAAACTAACAATATATAAAAATGAAAACTTCAAGAAGAACATTCGTAAAATCCGGTGCTATGGTCACTCTTGGTGCACTGATCCTTCCCCGGTCAGTGTTTGCTGCAAGTTCAGAGAAAGCAGTGGTTGGCTTGCAATTGTACTCAGTGCGTGATGATATGAAAAATGATCCAAAAGGATCATTGAAGAAATTAGCCGATATGGGTTACAGTGTGGTTGAACATGCCGGTTATTCCGATGGGAAGTTTTATGGTTTTGTACCTTCAGAATTTAAAAAGATACTCGAAGATCTGAGCCTGAAGATGTACAGCGGCCATGTCGATTTTGGTATGCAGATGTGGGATGATTCAAAAAAGGATTTTACGGATGCATGGAAACAAACTGTAGAGGATGCCGCTTTTATGGGGCAGAAATTTGTCATCACTCCCGAACTGGCCGAGAATGCCCAGAAGGATTATGACATTCTCATGAAAGTGCTTGATCTCTGGAACAAATCCGGTGAACTTTGTCAGAAATACGGAATGAAGTTCGGATACCATGATGATTTTAACGAAAACGCTATCCTGCATAATATGAAATTGTATGATATCATTATGAAGAATTCTGATCCGAAATTAACTATCCAGCAATTTGATATTGCAAATTTGTACAATGCGGCAGGCACAAACCCAATGGACGTAATAAAAGAATACCCGGGAAGATTTGTCTCCCTTCACGTAAAAGATGTATTGAAAGAGAAGAACAAGAATAACAGTCATGACAGCACAATTCTCGGAAAAGGTGTTCTCGATGTTAAAGATGTCGTGGCACTTGCCGTAAAAAATGGATCCTGGTTACTGATCATTGAGCAGGAGGCCTACCAGAATGAAAGTCCGATGGATTGTGTTAAAGACGACCTTACTGCAATGAAAAAGTGGGGATATTGATCACTTTTCCAAAAGGTGCCCAGTCATTTTAATGGGGCTGTTACTGTAACAAATAACGGAATTTCATATATACCTACTTTCACTTTGGGTAAACCTGCGGTGATATTTGAATTTCGTAAGTTCCCGCTTTGGTTTAGTTATTTTAGACTTTGTTTCATATTTACCTTTGTACAATTATTAAAAAATATAAGTATGGATACAAAAATTCAAAAACGAAAATTAGGAAAAAGCAACCTTGAAGTATCAGCCATCGGCTTAGGATGCATGGGAATGAGCTTTGGCTATGGCACTATTGCTGATAAGAATGAAATGATAACACTTATCCATAAAGCTGTGGAAAGTGGAGTAACTTTTTTTGATACTGCTGAAGTTTACGGACCATATATCAATGAAGAACTGGTAGGAGAAGCTCTCGCTCCTTATCGTGATAAAGTGGTGATCGCCACAAAGTTTGGTTTCGACACATCCGGAGTTTCTGCTCTCAACAGCAAGCCGGAACACATCAAACAGGTCGCCGAGGCTTCCCTAAAACGTCTTCGGACAGAAGTTATTGATTTATTCTACCAGCATCGTGTTGATCCCGATGTACCTATTGAAGATGTTGCCGGAGCTGTAAAAGACCTTATTAAAGAAGGAAAAGTAAAACACTTCGGTCTTTCCGAAGCTGGTGTGAAAGTTATCCGCCGTGCCCATGCCGTTCAACCGATTACAGCACTTCAAAGCGAATATTCTTTGTGGTGGCGTGAACCGGAGGACGAAATTATCCCGACTCTCGAAGAACTTGGAATAGGGTTTGTTCCATTCAGTCCTCTTGGGAAAGGATTCCTTACCGGAAAGATGGACCATAACACAACTTTCGACAGTAAGGACTTCCGCAGTACTGTTCCCCGTTTATCGCCTGAGAACCTTAAAGTAAATATGGCATTTGTAGAAATACTGGCACAGGTTGCAAAACGGAAAAATGTTACTCCCGCTCAGATCGCACTAGCATGGTTACTTGCACAAAAACCGTGGATTGTTCCAATTCCGGGCACTACAAAGTTACACCGATTAATCGAGAATCTCGGAGCGGCAGCAATAGATCTCTCATCTGAAGAACTTCAGGAAATAAACACCGCGTCATCAAAAATCAGGGTTCAGGGTGACAGATATTCAGGTGGTAGTGCCTTATTGATTAATCGCTGATATTATTGTCATTAACAAATTAAAGGAGCATAATTGTCACATATTAATTCAGGTTAAAATTTCAATACTTATATTTAAGGATTCAAATCAGGAGGTGAAGGATCATCATCTCGTACTTAAAAGTTAAACAAAGTTTACAAAACTGAATTTTTATGAAAAGAACAGCTCTGACAATCATTCTTTTAATAATGCTATCTGGCTATAATAGGGCACAAAAAGCAAATGAATGGCGCCCCGAGAACCGAACTGGTGTATCCGCTGAAACAGGTCTCATGAAATCATGGCCGGCTGGCGGACCTGCCCTTCTCTGGGCCAACCTCGATCTCCTGAAAGGCTTCTCTTCTCCTTCCTTCGGAAATAATACTATCTATATAACAGGAACGACCGGAAACATAGGTTGCAACGATATACTGTTTGCGCTGGACATGAATGGAAAGTTGCTCTGGCAAACTGAATTTGGCCGTTCCTGGACGGGGTCTAATCCTGAAAGCAGGGCCACTCCTACCGTTGAAGGCAACAGAGTTTATACCTGTGGCGGATTTGGTGATCTTGCATGCGTTGACGGAATTACCGGGAAAATAATATGGACTTATAAGGCCAGCGAGCTGAACAAAGGAACCTATGGCTCATGGGGCATTGCAGAATCACTGCTGGTCGATGGTAATAAGGTTTATTATTCACCCGGCGGACCTGAAACAATGACAATCGCCCTGAACAAAACAACAGGTAATCTTATCTGGAAATCTGCCAGTCTGAATGATAAACCAGGTTATGTGTCTCCAATCCTCGTCAATTTTGCAGGCGTAAAAATGATCATAAATGTTTCATTAGGACATGTTTTTGGGGTTGATGCTTCAAACGGCGATATTCTCTGGAAGGTTTCTCACGCAGACAGAGAGGGAGGACGAGATCTTATCAAATGTGTCACACCTTTATTTCAGGACGGCTGGGTTTATGTGACCGGTGGTTATGATACGGAAGGTATGATGGTGGAGATCGCAAAAAACGGGAAGAGTGCAAATGTTGTATGGACCGATAAAGTACTTGATGTTCATCATGGCGGAGTTGTCCTTATAAATGGCTATATCTACGGTTCAAACTGGCTTAACAACAGCAACGGGAACTGGTGCTGCATCGAATGGAAGACCGGGAAGAAAATGTGGGAAGAACACTGGAACAATAAGGGATCAATTATATCTGCCGAAGGTATGCTATATATATACGAGGAAAAGAATGGAAATATCGGATTAGTAAAGGCTAATCCGGAAAAATTCGATCTCGTGAGCAGTTTTAAGGTTACCCAGGGTAAAGCCGGGCCTTTCTGGGCACACCCTGTGATCCATAATGGCATTCTTTATCTGAGGCATACCAATGCTCTGATGGCTTACAACATCAAAGCAAACTGACATATTTTGATTTTTAAATATCAGCCTCTGCCCGGGAATGAAAATAAATCAGGTAATTGAAAAACACTTCTGGATACTTCTTTTTATTCTATTCGTATTTGTTTATATCATGATTTCAGCGCAGAGGGATATTATTCTGAATAATCCTGTGAGTTTGTTATGGAAGACTGCAATACTATACCTCGTCTTCATTATCCTCCATATTATCGGATATTTCATCAGATTCAGGGACAGCAAAGACAAAAGAATAGCCATGTCAGTTACAGCGGCTTATATGAATAACGGGCTTGATATAGTTCTAGCATCGACCTATTTTGGACCTGATATACTAATATTGATGGTTCTTTCTGAAATTACCTGGAATACTCTTCTGGCACCATTCAACAGGATTATCAGGCACAGGTGTTTGAAAAATTAAAATACCCGCATTTTACATCCTGAATTTTATTTTCTAAAATTAATAATCTCCTCAGGATTCTTCCTCGGGGTTGCTGCTGAAACAGCATCCACAGTTTTATCAGCATTCCCGATCCGCAGAACAACCACAGCCTTGTAACCTGAAGGGATCTGAAAGAGATCTTTCCTGGAATTGATATTTCCGGCCGGACTACCATATATTCTTGCACCTAATCCAAGACCATGAGCAGCCAAAAACATGTTCTCCGCAGCAAGGCCGCAATCGAAATCAGGTGTGGTCCCGTTTTCAGACTCAGGACCTGAAACAATGATCAATACATTTCCTGCAACAACATTATTGATCGCTTCCTTCATGGTTTCTTCGTCTTTTACCACCGTGAATTTCCATGGTTGGTTATTCCTGGCACTCGGAGCCTTAATTCCACATTTCAGTATCAAATCGAGCTGCTGATCTGTTACGGGGATCGAAGTGTAAGTTCTTTCAGAGTAACTCGAAAGAATAACACTACTAACATTATTGTCAGGGGTCTGACCATACATTTTTGAAACTGCTAATAAAGCAACAACAAATAGCAATACTTTGATTTTCATATCAATCCTGTTTAAAGAGTTAATAATGGAATTTACATAACAATGTGGCCGGTGAGTTCAGGTTTAACCGGTGCTGGCATAAAGCTGAATTTGCGACTTAAAGATACCCTGTCGCCATCGAAAACACACGTCAACGTTTCAGTATGAGGACTTTCGATATACCTCAGAGTAAGTTCAAGTGTATTGTCATCCCTGAATCTGTAAAGGCCTGCAGTAAGAACAGGTGGCATACTTTCATTATGCCCTTTTGCACTCATAAGAAGATTTGGTCCTGGTAAAGAAGTCAATCCTCTTATCCAGGAATTTTTCCCGAATTTAAAATCATAATCGGTCCCCTTAACCTTCATTCTTAACAGACAGGTATCTCCGTTAAAACTAAAAGTCATTGACTTAAGATCAGCTACATTATGATCAAGGTTATATGTCTTTCCCTCAATTGAAGGTTTCAGATCTGAGTCACTTCCTTCTTCAGGCAGCTTAACTGCCAGTGATCCAAGTTTCTGTTTTAACGTTTCGTCCGCTTCACCATTTTCCGAAAGAGATCCATCTTTAATTGAAGGTAATAAATATTCCCAGACAAGGTTGATCTCTCCCTGCATATCAGGAGATTCACAGGTTATTGCAATAACGGCATCCTTGTCAGGCATTACAATGATATACTGGCCAAATGCTCCGTCAGCCCTGAATGCATCATTCCGGCATCTCCAGAACTGGTAACAGTAGCCCTGTAACCAGTCACTTTTGCTTCTTATTGAATCAGGCATACCCGGAGCCTGGTCGATCTTAAAAGTTGTAGCCTCCTTTATCCAATCCGAGGGAATTAACTGCTTACTTTTCCACATCCCGTTCTGAAGATAGAGCTGGCCAAATTTTGCCATATCTTCCGTTTTAAGCCTCAGTCCCCAGCCTCCGGTATTGATCCCCATGGGATTTGTTTCCCAGTCCATACCAGTAATTCCCAGCGGTGTAAAAAATCTTGGAGTAAGGTAATCAATTACTTTTTCCCCTGTAACTTTCTGTACAATGGCAGACAACATGTAGGTAGCCATTGAATTGTAAAGGAATTTTGAACCAGGCTCATTGACAATGGGACGGGCCAGGAAGGCTTTGACCCAGTTGGTATCATTTTGCGGGATTATACCTGTTGGATCCGGATCCTGTCCGGCCGACATTGTCAGCAGATCCCTGACTTTCATCTCCTTAAGATACGGACTTATGGTATCTGGCAGATCTTCCGGGAAAAAGGAAATAACCTTATCTGTGACTTTCAAACGGTTCTCAGTAACTGCGAAGCCTATAGCTGTGGAAGTGAAACTCTTGCTTGTTGAATAAAGGGTATGCTTCAGATCGGGGGAATAAGGCGACCACCAACCTTCTGCTATGATCTTCCCATGCCGGAGAAACATGAAACTGTGAAATTCATGATTGCTTTTTTCTGCTGCAGACAGAAAATCAATAATGCCTTTTGAATCTACTCCCTCGGCTTCCGGATTACTTTGAGGAAGCTGGTCATAAATTTGCTGTTGCGTACTATTTATGCACGAGGCAAGAAGCAGAACAAGCAAGTATATAACAAACTGGATTCTTCGTGTTGAAGTTTTCATGTTTTCTATGTTTGGCTAGATTATTTCATCATACTGTAAATTTTTACTGGTCCCATAAGACCGGAAGGCTTTAGCGGTGAGTCAGTCCTGTAGAAAGGCATGGTTGTATAGGTTATCTTTTTGGTCACGCCTGGTTGCACATCTCCTATCAGGCGATTAACCCACAGGTTGGTTACCTTTATCTCGAGGCTGTTGTTTCCTGCGGTTAATGCTTTTGTTATATTAACACGGAACGGTTTTCTCCAGACAATTCCCACGGATTTTCCATTAACCATTACCTCTGCAATATTCTTAACATCGCCCAGGTCGATCCATATCTGAGAACCTCTTACAAACCATGCAGCCGGTGCGTTAAAACTTTTGATATAAGTAGCTGTACCTGAGAAATATTTCACACTGTCATTTTTGCTGTTTGCCCAGGAGTTCAGTTCGCTGATTTTCATACTGTCAGGAGCTCCCCTGTCTTTTTGGAAAGAAAGATCCCAACCGCCTGAAATAACTGCCAGTTCTTTTTCTGAAACTCGTGGTGCAATAGCAGAAGTACTGTTTGTTTTATCTCTGAATACCACGAAAATAGCATCGCCCGGGCCAAGGACAAGAGGAACTGTAGTTACTCCTTTCTCTCTTTTAAAGGATGTATTTGCAATCTCACCCGAAACCGGGTCCCATATCTCAGGCATCATGCCATCTATCCTGAATTTAGCGGTAACAGAGTCTTCGACATCCAGGCGGTTGTTTATCCAGTAAATGTCAGCAGATTTTAATTTACGGTGAACAAAAAGCAACCGGCTGTTGGGATTTATTCCTGAATAAGAAAAATCGGGAATTATATTCAGGTTTTTCATTACCTGTTCCAGATCCTGCCCGGAATATACCTTCCCTTTACCATAAGTTTTTACATCACCGGTTTGGGGCCAGAGCTGAACTGCAATCGTTTTAAATTCATTTTCATCATCTTTCAGGCTTGGGGAAGTCACAGGTTTCGAGCCTGAAACAATTGCTCCTTCGTTGACCAAATCCCGAATTTTCTGCAAAACCGGCAACGACATATATCTGCTGTTTGAATCAAGAGCCAGTACACGATAGTCCGTCCCTCCGGGTGATGAAAGCATACCGTTTTTCACTGAAATGATATGAGTAAGGGCATCGGCATTCACAAAATCCCAGTTGTAACCGGCTGGTATTTCGGGAAGCTTTGAGCCAAACAGTGCAGTTATGTTATTATCTTCTCCGTAATAATATAGGACATCTGCTACAAATTTTCCCTGTTGCAGCATATATGAGCTCCTCGAAAGATAATCTATCCATGGTTTTGCCTGTTCTGCCCAGGTCTCATGACGGGTGAACCATTGACCATAAGGGCCGAGACCAAGTCCGGGTATCTTATCATCGACGGGCTGATGCACAGAGGTATGGATAACAAACCTGTTCAATCCGTTGGCCATCTCCATATCTGCGGTCGGCTTTAATGTTTCGGGTGACCAGGCCCATGCAGATCCTATAGCTGTCATCGATTCAGCAGCTACCAGATTCTGTCCGTAAAGGTGTGCAACTGAAGCCGATTCACGAACATCTGCCTTATAACCTGTTGACACCTCGTTCCCGGGGGTAAATCTGCCCGGTGTCCATGTGGCACTCATTGGAACAGCGGCTTTACGTTTTACTTCCATTCCGTCTCCTATAAAGGCACGTCCGCTTTCGTGCGATTCTGTATAACGACGCATGCCTCGTTCTTTCAATATTTCGGTCAGCTGATCATAGTGGTTTTCAGCCACTAAATCCGAGAGTGTTCTTCTGAAGTCCCAAAGAAACCTGTCACTTTCTTCTGCACTTTCCACAATATGTCCTGTCAGTACCGGGATCCATTGTAACATATCATAACCTCTTCGCCTTGCAAACTCTTCCATCATGCTGTCTGTCCAGTTCTGGGTACCTGCTTCCCAGCTATCGGTGATCATGTATTGCAACCCTCTTTTCCCCATCAATCCACCTGTAGCATCTTTATACTGATCGAGGTAATTTTCAAAATATGCTTTTACTTGAGAAGCATTAAGCTTGTCGACTTCAAGTCCGGTTGCTTCCGGCGAAGCAGGCGAGTTCTTATGTCCGGTAAGAGAATAGCCCAGACGGATAATATTCCAGGTGCCAGCTGGGGGCGTCCATTCAAGTGTACCATCCGTATTCATTTTAGAAGTAAGGTCGATCACTTCAGCTTTTTTTACAACATCGCTGGTATTAACCTTCGGAGTAAAAGCAGTATAAAGATCAGTAGCTGTTGCAAATGCAGCTTTTTCCTCAAATCGGTTTACACGCATAACCGGATAAAGTACCAGCTCTGCGATCTGTGTACCGACCGGTCCCTTTGGAACTGGTCCGGCATCAAAACCTAAAGCTGCTCCAATATTAAATGCAGGCTGAGGTTTGGGAGTTTTCCATGTAAAGCGGAAATACTTTGCTGTAACAGGAGTGAAAGTCAGAGTCTTTTGTTGAATCCCTCCTATAGATATATCGGTCACTTTTTTGAAAACTTTCCCATCATCACTGGCTTCAAGGGTACGAGGGTTCTGATCGCGGCCGAAACCGAACTGTCCACTGTAACCACCGCCAACTATTGAAAGGGCCTTCATGGTCTGAGGATGAGCGAATTCAAACATTATCCAGGCATTCTCCCCCGGTTTGGTATAAGGCAACAAAGATGATGTTGACAGATCTCCATCTGTAAGAGCGGCAAGATTAAACTTACCACCACTTGAAGTCACTCTGGGTTGCAGAATACTGAGCGATAAATCTGAATCGGGAAGCCGGTATGCAACCACTGCAGCATCTGAATAATATTCAGGAGGTGCAATTGCAGGGCCACCTGTTAAAGAAAATGCTTCCCTCAGGGGAAGGTCCTGAAAGGTACCTGTTGTTGATGGGGGCCTTTGAAGGATGCCTTTAAAGGGTTTGCCTCCTTCAACCCTTGTTTCACTCCAGACGTACTTCTTCATAGCCTCTTCAGGTTTTACCCACGGTCCGCCACTCTCACTCCAGCCCGGGGAACCGGCTATCGCCATTTCAAGACCAAGTGAATCGGCAAGTCGGGTCGTGAACCTGAATGCATCTTTCCATTCAGGAGTCATATACACTAACCTTTTTTTAACTATTTGTGGTGTCATAAGGGCGGCATCAAAGTTCTGAAAACCTCTTATGCCAATGCGATGCATCCATTCCAGGTCGGCACGGATCCCCTCCTTTGTAATATTGCCATTCATCCAGTGCCACCAGACTCTGGGTCGCGCGCTGTCAGGTGGATTCACAAATCCTGATTCGAGATCTGACACTGTATTTTTATCAGAGACACTACATTGCGCTAATACGGTTAAGATCAACAAAAAAAGTAATACATTTTTCATAGCCGGTTTAATAAGTTATTTATTAATCTGCTTATAAATTTAACATTTAATTCTTAATCATTTCCTTCTCAGTCAGGCTTGTTATTATCAAGAGGTAAGGAATTTAATGATTTCCGGTATTCTGAAGGAGTTTTACCAGTCAGTTTCTTAAATGCATTGTTAAAGGCGGTTTTTGAATTGTACCCGACCATTTCCGATATCTCTTCGATGATGAGTTTATTACCCTCATCCTCCTTAATGATCTTTTTTGCCTTTTCCACTCTGTATGTTGCCAGAAGTTCAAAAAAGCTTTTATTAAGTTTTTCATTTAATACCTGGGAAACATGATGCGGACTCTCCCCGATCTTTTTTGCCAGATCCGACAGGGAGGCCAGACTTTCTGAAAAATATTCCCTGGTTTCAAACTCAAGCATTATATTGCTGATAATCTTTTGTTTGCCTGTCTCAGTTAAAGATGATTTACGATATTTTCCCATCGGGATATCCAGGAATGAAGCTGACCTGTCGAAATAGGCAGAATCATTCATTACCCTTAATGTTGTTAACAGAGCAAATAACGCTACATACATACCAATAAAATAATTACCTGCATTTCCATGTAAAGTAATTTTTACGATGACAAAGATCAGGATGATTACACACATATGAAAAATCACATCCCTGGTTGACCTGAGTACTTCATCGGTAGTTCTGAAGATGGATGCTCCTGTCTCACCGGCCTTTTTCACCAGTTTCACAAATGAAAGCACTATATAGAACAGGATCTGGATGCCCATCAGTAAATCGAGGTATTTATTTATTTTAAGAGGGTCATTAGAAATTGTCGGATGTACTTCCAGTAATGGTAAGTTGAGATGTGCACTTAAAATATAGGAGTTATACTTGAATTCGTTTGACTGTATCAAATCGAAACTTAAATATACCAGGTATAGCAGCGGCAAAATAAAATTAAACCATTCTTTTTTTGAACTTGACTGATCGAGACTGTTTTTTACATAGAGATAAAGAAAGGGTCCGATCAATAAATTCAAGGCTGCAGTAGAATAAGTGACCGGAAGTACCTTTACAATATAGCCTGTAAGGTTGAGATCTACCTCCATAGATATTAGCGAGAGCGACAGAAGCAAAAATCCCTGATATCTGTTAGCCTTAATATTCGAAGATGGTTTAAGTATAAAGAAAAGTGAAAGAATAATTCCCAGGAAAACACCGAGGAAAATAATCACTGAGACAACATCAATATGAATGGCTGTATTCATATTCCAAAATTAAGGAACTTTTTAGTTTAAACATAAGTTAGTTATGCTTGTTATTAATAATACAAGATCTTAATTGTTTGATTTTAATATTGTGAAGAGATGAAAACAGTAAAAAAGAACAAAACAACTTCCCTTATAATATTATTTCAGCTAATTACTATTTTCACCTTGTTATTCAGTGCATGTGGTGAAACAACTAATAAAGAAAAACAGATGGAAAATAAAACTAAATCTGATGCAATAGCTCCTGAATCAAATTACTCCGGGAATTCATCATCTATTGATACAATTACCTTAGGTGGCGGATGCTTTTGGTGTGTGGAAGCAGTTTATGAAAGGCTTAATGGGATAATTAAGGTGGAATCCGGCTATTCAGGAGGTACAGTTAAGAACCCGTCATACAGGGAAGTTTGCACTGGTTTAACAGGTCATGCAGAGGTTGCTCAAATTACGTATGATACTAACAAAGTCTCTTTTGAAGAAATATTGAAAGTCTTTTTTACGGTTCACGACCCGACAACTTTAGACAGACAAGGCAATGATGTCGGAAGTCAATACCGTTCAGTCATTTTCTACAGAAATGCAAGTCAGGAAAAAATTGCCAGGAGTATTATCAGTGATCTGAATAAAGCTCATGTATATGAAAACCCAATAGTAACTGAGCTGGTACCATTTACTGTTTTTTATAAAGCCGAAGATTATCATCAGGATTATTATAACCAGAACAAAAATGAGCCCTATTGCAGACTGGTTATACAACCTAAACTCGAAAAATTTGAAAAAGTATTTAAAGACCGGTTAAAGAAATAAGTATGAAAACACATGAATCATTTTCTGTTAAAGTGATCATAATATTGCCCATAATAGTGGCAATTACATTAAGTGCATGCGGACAAAGTAAAAACGTTAATAAATTGGCAGGAAATATGAATACTACCAGTAAACCAGAAAATCCATATTATTCTCATACTGATACTACCAAATTGAATCTTTCCGATGCAGAGTGGAAAAAGATACTGTCCCCTGACCTTTATGAAGTTTCCAGGCATGCAGCGACGGAAAGACCGTTCACCGGGAAGTATTGGAATGCTGATACAAAAGGCACATATTACTGTGCAGCCTGCGGCAGGATATTATTTCGCTCAGAAGCTAAATTTGCAAGCACCTGCGGCTGGCCGAGCTTTTTTGAACAGGATGATAAGACCAGCACTGTTCTCAGGCCGGATACATCACTGGGAATGGCAAGAACTGAAGTTCTTTGCGGGAGATGCGGTGGACATTTAGGACATATATTTGATGATGGACCGCCACCGACAGGAAAGAGATATTGTATGAACTCAATTGCGCTGGATTTCGTTCCGGATAAATAATAAAATTATTTCAAGCCTGAATCTCTAGATCGTAAAAATATTTCTCAATAGAGATAAAAAGTGGTTTAAATCTAAATCAGGCGAGAGCGTGAAAGAAAACGTATCTTTACATATTCTGATTTTCAAAAAAAAATCAAACCTATGCAGAAAAAATATATCCCATTTGAAATCGTTGAAAAATTCATGGTGAATGTCATGGTAAAAGCTGGCATCCCTGAAAAAGATGCCGGAATTGTTTGCGATGTGTTAATCCAGGCAGATAAACTTGGATTTGACTCCCATGGAGTAAACCGGCTTAAAAGCATATACCTTGATCGCATTAAAGATGGCATTCTCAATCCGGTAACCAGCTATAAGATTATGCGGGAAGGGCCCACAACAGCTGTGATAGACGGGCAAAACGGGATGGGCCATGTTATATCGTACAATGCCATGAAGATTGCCATTGAAAAGGCCAGGAAATTTGGTATGGCCATGGTAACCGTGCGCAATTCCACTCACTTTGGTTTTGCCGGTTATTATCCGCTGATGGCTGTTCGCGAGAATATGATAGGCATCACAGGCACAAATGCACGTCCGTCAATTGCTCCGACCTTTGGTGTCGAAAACATGCTTGGGACGAATCCAATGACCTATGGCATACCAAGTGATGAACCCTTTCCCTTCCTGCTCGACTGCGCCACTTCAATTACTCAAAGAGGAAAAGTTGAGCTATATGCACGAGAAGGTAAAGATCTTCCGAAAGGGTGGGTAATCGATGAGAATGGTGAAAGCAAGACCAATTCATCTGAAGTGCTTAAAGATCTTATTTCCGGCAAGGCAGCACTCACTCCGCTTGGTGGAGTGGGTGAGGAAACAGGAGGATATAAAGGTTACGGATATTCTACTGTTGTTGAGATCTTTTCAGCTGCCCTGCAGCAAGGCGCATTCATGAAGATGCTTAGCGGTTACAAAGACGGAAAGAAAATACCCTATAGTATTGGCCATTTCTTTATTGTTATTGATATAAGTGCGTTTACTGATCCTGAAGATTTCAAAAGGACCACTGGTGAAATTCTGCGCGAATTAAGGGCTTCAAAGAAAATGCCTGGTCAGACACGTATTTATACTGCCGGCGAAAAAGAATATGATACCTGGATGGAAAGAAAAAACAAAGGTGTTCCTTTCAATACTGAACTCCTGGAAGAGTTCCGGGGATTATGCAATTCTTACGACCTGAAGGAATATCTGGTTCATTTCAGGGACTGATACAAATTAAGTAAGATCTTCGATGGTCATGGGTACCAGAATGCTATTTGATTTCAGTTATCTTTAAATTAAAAATGCCGAATTTAAATACCATAGCCGGAATTAATTTTCGTTCCTTTATCTTTGGCATAACCATTACATTAATATTCAATTGCACAGCATGCAAGGGCGATCGCCCTGCCACAGGGAAAGGATTGGCTTCTACTTCGGTACCTGATTCAACAATAGAGAATGTTAACACTTATGAAAACCCGTCTGAAACAACCATACTGGTCTTACCTAAAGATCCTAGACCTGGTAAACCATTTCGTATTTTGACGGCGGGCGGGGAAAAAATCCGTAAAGTGAAAATCATTGTTAACGGTCCGCAGGGTGTTTTAAAATCGTTGAAAAATAAAACCGGGGAAGAGTATCCATACTGGAGGATTGATGATTTTTCAGGAAGTCCCGCTGGTAAATATAAGGTTACTTTACTTGAGCACAATAAGGTATTAAGCAATCTGGAATTTAAAATTTCCTATAGAGAGGCTGCACCATTAACCGGGGAAGTATGGAAGACCATCAGGGGATGGGACAGTAGCATGGAAGATTTATATTCTGCCTGGATAAACGCCTTGTTTTTTGGTTGTGACGAACAAGCTTCATGGTCTGCTCTCCACGAAGTAACTCAAAATAAAAATCAGAATTTCTTTTATAACTACCTTTCTCTCGGGGAAGATGACCCCGATGGAAAAAACAGGTTGATAATGCAACCTGATTGCGCTGATAATCCATTTTATCTTAGAGCATATTTTGCCTGGAAGCTGGGACTGCCTTTTGGGTATCATCTGTGCGACAGAGGCAGTCTTACAAAAAATCCAAAAACCGGCCAGTGGATCACAAATGAAACACATGGTTCAAAAAGCAATCCCGTACTATCCTTCAATTCCTTTCTTAGAAAGATTATGGATGGTGTCCATTCAGGAACAGCCCGGACAGCCCTGGATGATGAAAATTCCGATTATTATCCTGTCCCGCTTGAAGAGGAAGCTTTACGTCCCGGTATTGTTTTTGCCGACCCTTACGGACATACACTTACCCTCACAGGCAGAATACCGCAAACCAGTGACCATCCGGGATTGCTTCTTGCTGTAGATGCCCAACCCGATGGGACTGTCGGGATCAAAAGGTTCTGGAAAGGTAATTTTCTGTTTAACACTTCGGGAGTGATCGGAGAACCAGGCTTTAAGGCATTTCGTCCAATAACTGTAAAAAAAGGCAAATTATACCTTATGCTTAATGAAGAACTGACAGTAACAGCCGGCTTTGTACCTTTTTCTCTTGAGCAGAAAAAGATGAAAACTGATGTTTTCTATCATACAATGGAGAGATTGATCAATCCGAAGCCTCTCGATCCGGAAACTGCACTTAAAGATCTCATAAAGGCACTCCACGAACAACTCCTGGTACGCATCACTTCTGTAGCCAATGGTGAAGCTTATTTCAAATTGCACCCCGGGGTAGTGATTCCTATGCCCTCCAGTGCCGCCGGCATTTTTCAGGCGGGTGGCCAATGGGAAGACTTTTCAACCCCGAATCGCGACCTGAGGCTTCTTATTGCGATGGATGCAGTGCTTGATTTCCCCGATCTGGTAGCCCGCTCTCCTGAGGATTTTAATATCTCAAAACAACTTTCACCGGAACAGATTAAGAATAAGCTTCAGGCGATCCTCTACAAGGAAGTCAGCATACCTTCGATCAGTTATACCCGCTCAGACGGGTCTTTACAAAATCTGACTGTTGGAGAATTGCTTAAAAGAAAGGATGCCTTTGAAATGGCCTATAACCCCAATGATGGAATCGAAATACGCTGGGGAGCACCGGAAAACAGTGCAGAACGGTCCACTTGCAAGCGCCATAGTCCCCAGTCCCAACTTGAAAAGATGCGAACAATACGTACCTGGTTCATAAAACGGCTGCATCCGCCAACTTAAAAAATGGCACAAAGGCACAACGGCTCATTGGCAATAAGGCCCTGAAAAATGAGGGGGGGAGGGGGAGAAAGGGAGAATTGGAGATGTAAGGAACTAAGAGACCCAGAAAACAAGAATTCAATTAGTCTGATTTAGTTTTGGAATATTTCCATTTCAGGAAATAATAAACGGGGATGCCTGAAAAGATAAGGATCAAACCTATAGCAGCTTCACGGGGCCGTGTAATGATTGTATTGAAAAACAAGCCTATACAAAACAGTATAAATATAGCCGGCACAACAGGATATCCCCACACTTTGTAAGGCCTGTGAGCTTCCGGCATCCTTCGCCGCAAAATGAATACTCCGAGAGTAGTGGCACCATAAAATATAAAGACAGCAAAAATAATCATGTCAGTCAACTGATCGAAGGTTCCTGAAAGAACCAGCACCGATGCCCATATTCCCTGCCAAAGAAGGGAATTGGAGGGAACGTGGGCTTTGTTAATCTTCCCGATACCTCTGAAAAAAAGCTTTTCACGCGACATAGCATAATACGGACGGGCTCCCGTGAGTATACTGGCATTGGTGCAACCTAGTGTTGTTACAAGTATTAATAACGAAATAAACATTACGCCTCCTGTTCCCCAGAAAATCCTGACTGCTTCAACTGCTGCGATCTGAGTACCTGCTTCATTAATTTGAACAAGCTGTGGAATAGATAAAAGGCGGAGGTAGGTTACATTGACCAGCAGATAGATTAAAATAACAATAAAAACACCTGCTACAATCCCTTTGGGAATATTCCGTTTAGGATCTTTAATCTCTCCCCCAATAAATCCTACAGAGACCCATCCCTGGTAAGCCCAGAATGCAGCCAGCATGGCAGTATAAAAGGAAGAGACAGTAACTGTTTTACCTGTCAGCTCTTTAAAGTCCATAAAATTTGCAGGACTGGCTATTCCGCTGCCCAAACCAAAAATGACAATCGTAAGCAGACCTGTAAATACCAGCAGCAGAATGGCTTTACTTACTCCTGCTCCGCTTTTTAATCCGGAAATGTTCAGACCTGTTAAAATTAAAATAAGCAGGATTGCAGTCAGCTTGATACCAAAATCCTGGAAAGGGTAGAAAACACCTCCTATTGTGAAATTTTGCAGCGATCCTAAAATCCCGGGTATAGGGAAAATACTATTCAGCGATTGCACAAATACATACGCAAGGGAAGAGATGGTAGCAGTCTGAATAATCGTAAAAAGGGACCAGCCATATATAAACGCAAAAAAACGGTTATAAATTTTTTTCAAATAAACAAAGTCACCCCCTGTATCGGCTAATAATCCAGCAACTTCCGCATTACTCAACGCACCAAATAGAGTGATAATTCCACCGACAATCCAGGCAACAAGTATCCACACCGAAGAGTGAAGTTCTGATGCCATAGGAGCAATTTTCTTATATACTCCTGATCCTATTATATTTGCAACCACAAAAATAACGACATACCCCATACCCAGAGCCCTGACCAGATTCCGTTGATTACTCATAGCTTAGCGTTAGATGCTGATGATCACAATGTAATAAATTATTCAGGAATCTGTCAACAAAAGATATATGGATTAATCAATTATTACTACTTCCCGGCAGGTTTCAAATATTAATGTATACTGAACCTTAATGATGCCGAACAAGTAGGCAGATTCCACAACAAAAAAAATTACTATATTGCATATAAGCTTTAAATATACCTGACAGCATGGGAACCATCCTCAGTATATCTTTAAATTTTAACTACTTCCCATTGTTGGTAGTAGTTGGACTTGCTTGGTTAATTCCCATGACATTATCGGTACTCAGGATCAAAAAAGTCCCTTCGGTTATAGTTGAGATATTAATTGGCTATTTAGCCGGCAGGTTTATTCTGGTGCATATAGACTCCGAAAGCACAAAAATATTGGAATTCCTTGCTCTTTCAGGTTTTATATTCCTGATGTTTCTCACCGGACTGGAAATTGATATGGACCAGGTAACTCTGTCTTTCCCACGAAAACGAATTAAATTTTCCAGTATTTCGAAGAATCCTTTGATCCTGGCCATCGTTTATTTCTCCATAACAATAATACTGGCATATCTTGGATCAGAAGTTGTATCACTGATAATCGATATTAACAATAAATGGTATTTCTCTCTGATAATGGTAACCACTTCAGTAGGGATCATTTTACCTGTTTTAAAGAACCAGGGAGAAGCAACAGGAGCTTATGGCCAAATACTTATTATTACAGCTGCGGTGGCTGACATCCTGAGCATCATCCTTTTTACTTTTACAGCATATATTCTTACAAACGGTTTCAAGTTGGAGATTACATATATCATCCTTCTTTTTGCGCTTTTTTACCTTTTGTACAGGCTTGGTAACCGTTTCAGAAACTGGTCGCTGTTGAAAAAAATTACATTCCAGCTCTCCCATGCTGCCTCACAGCTAAGTATCAGAGGAACAATATTCCTGTTACTGATATTTGTTGTCATAAGCCAGTATATAAGTCCTGAAGTAATTCTTCTGGGTGCCTTCCTCACGGGTATTTTACTTTCACTTTTTCAGCACAAAGAGAGATCGTTGCTTCTTATTAAACTCGATGGTATGGGTTATGGCTTTTTTATTCCCATTTTTTTCATTATGGTTGGAGTGAAATTCGATCCTTCCTCACTCAAAGAGTTTGAACTTACATTGATACCTTTCCTGATAGTCTTGCTTCTGCTGATGTTTATAATAAAAATTATTCCATCATTCCTGTTTATAAAGCAATTTGGCAAAAGGAAGGCATTAGCTGCAGGTTTTTTGCTTTCATCACGACTAAGCCTCATAATAGCCGCCTCAGCTATAGGGATTGAGCTGGGAGTTATTTCTCCCGGGATAAATGCCAGTTTCATTATTATGGCTATCTCCACCTGTTTCCTTGGGCCTGTACTGTATAATTTAATAAACAGAAATACAAAACAGCCTGCAAACCAAACCATTATAGTTGGAGGGAGCAGCAAGGGAGTTCTGCTTGCCAGAAGACTCAATATTCATGGAAAGGCATCTCTTATTATTGAAATTAATGAGAACAGGTATAAAGACCTTGTCTCCAAAGGTTTTAAGGCTTACCTGTCTGATGGACTTAATCCTGCTACATATGAAAATATAGAACTGACCCCTTCCAGCTATGTGGTTGTTGATACAGGGTCAGAGGAACTGAATATACGTATTTGTGAAGTATTAAGAAAGGAATTCAATCACGAAAAGATCATTTCCATGGCTAATGGCAGAGGTGTTGAGCAACAACTTAAAAGGCTCGATGTTGAGACAGTAGATATCAGAAGAGTGATGGCTACAACCATCGAAACACTTATTGTACGTCCCACAACATATCATGCCCTGATAGAAACATTTGAATATTTCAGGGTTGAAGAGATCCCTGTCATCAATGCCGATATAGGCAGCCGGAAAGTAAAGGAGATTCCCTTTCACAAAGATGCCATTCTTATAATGATAAAACGAGGAAACAGTCTTTTCATACCTCACGGCGAAACTTACCTGAAAACAGGTGATATCCTCAACATCTTTGGAACAGATTCAGCCCTGGAAGATACCCGGGAAAAACTCAGATAACAACATGATCAGGTTGTACAAAGGTTCTGTTTATATATACTAAAATACGGCTATTTCAACAAAACCCGTTTCAACTTTGTTTTACTTAATGTATTTAAAAAAGGAGGTTAGAATGTACGATTTTTTGTGTCCGAATTGTATGGGCGATATACGTGTAGGTGATAATATTATCTTCAGGGTAAAAAACCACAGGAAACAAACAGGTCTTCTTTTATTGAGTCCGCAAATAGGGAATTATACCAGCATTAAACATCCTTCATTTGAAATCCAGACCGGCGAATATCTTGAACATTATTGCCCTTTATGCAATGCTTCTCTGATTTCGGAGATTCATCCAAATCTTGCGCATGTAATCCTTAAAGACGAGACAGGTAAGAATAACGATGTCTATTTTTCCCAGATTGTTGGCGAACACAGTACATTTGAAACAGATGGGGAATCAGTTCATGTGGAAGGAGCAGATGCGGGCAGATATACATATTTCAAAATAGGAGATAAATTCAGAAAGTATTTTTAAATCTCTTTTCAGAATCAGTTTATATGTACCTTTGCTTGTATTCCAGTAAACTAATCTTTTAAAACTGACCTATGAAAACAAAACCAACATTTATTCTGTTCGTCGCAGCACTTCTGATCACTTCCATTAATTGCTACGCCCAGAAGCCTGATTTTGCAGGAGAATGGAAACTAAACAGGGAAAAAACGGACCTTGCCGATAACCAGCTCTTCCTGTCAAAAGTTTCCATCCAGATTAAGGGTGACAGTCTTTTTACCACACGTGTATATGAAAACGGAATGGGAGAAGAGTATCCTTTTGATGAAAATATTACCCTTGACGGGAAGGATTGTAAAATTACTATTTATGACATGCCAAGAACTTCAAAAGCATCCATATCAGATACAGACGGATCTATTAATGTTGAGTCAAAAACGACATTTTACGGAGATAGCGGAGAACAAGACATGATTGCAAAAGAGGTTTGGAAAATTGACCCGGAAACAAAAATGCTGACTATCGAATTCTCTAATACAATAGCAGACAACGAAACAAAAGGGATAAACTATTATACAAAAAACTGATAGCTGAGTATACTCTGTGTAACTCTGTGCCCCTCTGTGCAACTCTGTGTAAGTTTTTTGTTACACAGAGATTCACAGAGGACACACAGAGAACCACAGAGGTTCACTGGTTTGACTAAGTAATCTCAGTTAATAACCAGTTCCTGTTGATTCAAATTCCATCCTGATATCTGAATAACAGGTTTCCTGCCATCCAGTTTTACAGCCGGGCAACTTACAGTTATTGTTGTTGACTCAGAAGGTGCCAGTGTGAAATAGTTGGCCGACCAATAACTTGGCAGTACCTCTTCTTTATCAATCAGCAGCTGAGGCCGGAGAAAAAAGGCAATTTTATCAGTATTATTGGAAATCTTAATAGTCCAGCTATTCTCACTTTCCACTTTTTCCGAATTCACCACTTTCGCCTCAACAGAAGTTTTTTGCATATAATTCAGCGAAGTGTAATTCTTGTCATTCGACAGCCAGTATACATTATGTGAAATTATCTTTCCTTTGTTGTCCTTCAGGTTCAGGACTACAAATTTTATTCCTGCAGAACCGTGTAATACTGAGGTTAATGAGGTTGTCTCCTTCACCTCAATTTCTGAAAGATCTAAAATTTTTTCTTCGTGAAATATTGATTTTGAGTCAATTCCGAATATATCCACCTGGGCTGTCATTCCTGAAACCGGCTTATAAGTCCTGTTAATGACAGTGACCATTAAATTATTCAGATTTAGCTGAAGATGAACCGGTTCACAGGCATTCTGCATAAAATAGTATCCGGCATTCGGCATCAGGTACCAGTCATAAACCTGCCAAACAACACTTGGGAAAGCTGCATTCAGCTTCCATAACATAACCCCCTCTATATCATTGAGTTTATGCCCGGCTGCCTCAAAAATGCCCTGGTAGCCAACGGCATTCATCAATTGCATTTTATTGCAGAAATCCTCCATGTCCGACGGTTCCCCGTATCGCTTTATCATCTCTTTATAGTACATGTCCCATCTGCCGTTACCAGTAGCTGCATCGTGATAACCCCAGGTATTGTTTAAAGGAAAAGGCAATGTCTTATCCCATACCAGATCAGGGATAATTTTTGGCATAATGTTATATGGGGGCTGTGAAGGTAATCCGGTTTCATCTTTAAATACCCAGTCGCGGCCAGCAATTGCTTTTTTATAATAATTTAAAGGATCCTGCCAGGTATAAGGGCCGCCACTATAAACACCCGAAGGAAGATTATCGGGCCATGATGCCTGCCAATCAGCAGGAAGTTTCGCAAATCCTGATGAACTTGGAATATAGGGTCGTGTGCCATCGAGTTTTATTATACTTTCTCTCATAGAGTCATAAAGCTCTTTTCTTGCATGTCCTTCGTTTCCTCCAGTCCACACCAGTAAACTGGGATGATTTCTTATTCTTAAAATAGTACTCTTTACATTTTTAATAAATACATCTCCCTCTATCGGCCAGTTTGGTGAACCTTTAAATTCTCCCTGCGTATCGCCTGTAATCCAGAAATCGGACCATACAAGCAATCCATAGCGATCGGCCGCATCAAAAAATTCATCACAGGGCGTAACTCCACCTCCCCAAATTCTGACAAGATTGATATTCGAGTTCCTGCAAAGATGCAACTCATAGTCATATCTGGCAGAATCGCGATTCAGCATCATATCAGGTACCCAGGCTCCTCCGGTAATATGAATTCGTTCCCCGTTAACATAAAAATCGCGACGCCAGAAACCATTGACATCAATAGCTTTTGAACTTACTGTACGGATTCCGAAAACAAACGATGTATCATCCGATATTCCTGTATTGTTTGTAAACTGTAACCTCACCCGGTACAAATTTGGTTTGCCGTATCCGTTGGGCCACCATAGAGCCGGATCTGTAATATTCAGTTCTTTTGAGTTTTCAGCATTAAGATCAACAACAGAAGTGCCATTTTTTGTAACAGTGACTTTTTTTGTGAATTGCAAAGATTTACCTTTAAAATTCTCAGGAGTTATAATTACGACAAGTTTTCCTGATTCATCCTTAAAGCCGTGATTTATAAGATTAATATGCAATGAGATATTTGCAGCAGTTGTATCAGGAAGTTTTGGCAGGGCTGTCACTATTTTTGGATCAGCAATTGTAACGCTGCCCGTTGTCCTCAGATAAACCGGCAGCCAGATGCCCATATTGCGGTCTCTGACAGGTGGCACCCAGTCCCACCCTACTGAGCAAAGCATCGTAACATTTTTACCAATATCTCCGGTTGGACCACCATTGGCAAAAAAATCACCCAGAGCTTTCAACTGCTCTGTTGATGGTAACCCAGGATAATCTAAAGGGTAAATCTTTACAGCCAGCACATTTTCCGATCCGGGTTTAACATGTTTGCTAATATCCAGGCTGTATTCGGCAAACATGCCTGCCATTTGTGTTGAATCGGTTATCTGCTTCCCATTAAGCCAGACAGCTGCACGATAATTGATCCCCTTGAATATCAATTGAAAATTATGACCCCGATCATTTGCCGGAATATTAAATGTTGTCCGGTACCAGTATGGTTTTTTCCATGGATTGGGATCGTTCGGAAGATGACTGAACTGCTCCAGGTTGTACTTTTTATTGAATTCATCAGAAGCATCAGGTATTACCATATTGTTAAGCCCGGAATAGGGATCGGGATATATTCCGTTAGCTACCAGTCCTGTAAGTACTGTGGATGGAACTTTAACAGGAAACCAGTAAACTTTTGAATGGTATTCTGATGTGGATATCTCTTCGCCTGTTGATGATACCAGCGCAGAAGATTGCAAGTCAAACTGACTTAATCTGACTTGTTTTATTGAACCAGGCTGGGAAAGCGCCGGTATAGAAAAAGTCAGAAAAATTAAAGCGAGATAATTTAAATCGATTTTCATTGAGATAGAATATAGGTTTATTTGCTCATTTTCAAAATGAACTCCTGTTAAACATTCACCGGGAATATGGGGCCCTTTTTTTCGTTATGCAAATCTGTAACAGGTTCATATTTTCTCTTATAAAATATATTCCCTAACATCATTAAAAAGATTGTCATCAAGATTACCAGGGTTATGACCTCTTCACTTATAATGGGCACCTTTGATGACATTGGAATACTGATAAACAATAGAATCGTAATTAATCCCCGTGGTGAAAAAAACAACAGAGGGACAACCGGCATTTTCAGTACAAGTTTAAGAAAAATCATTCTAAGCAAAAAAATACCGGCTGTAATTAACAATCCTGCTATAATATTATGGTAATCAAGAAGCCCGTCAATTTTTGTATAGTAACCAAACATTATAAAGAAAAATGATCTCACCAGGAATGTGAGTTCAATCAGTATTTTTTTGAATGATTCCAGATCATTTCTGAATTTTGTGAAGTTGAAAACTTTATTTACGAAAGTATGTTCAAGAAACTGATTGTTAGTCAACACCATTCCAAAAGTCAGGACGAGCAGCAGAGCAGGCAGGTGTGATAATTGTGCGAGCATATACATAAGAACAACAGAAGTCATAATAATAACATAAGTGACATGGTATTTTATCTTAAAAAGCAAAAAGGCAAGTATTGAAGATGTTATAATAGCAATGACCAGTGTAATGACAGTGCTCAAAGCAAAATTCAGTATTCCCAGTCCAATATTTGACTGGCTTGTAAGTATAAAATCAAACAGGATTATTCCAAAAATATCTGAGAACGAGCTCTCATAAACAATAAATTCTTTATCATCCGTGGGTAGATGAATAGATGAAGGTATTGCAACCGAACTACTTATTATACCCATTGGAATACTATTTAAAAGAGCATCCCTGACCGGATAGTCGAAAATATAAACAAGAATATATGATAAGCCTGAAGAAAAGAGTACGAATAACACTAAAGCTGATGATATGGATTTAATTATCATGCTCTTCTTTCTTTTCTCAAGTTTAAGATCGAGGCTGGCTTCCATTATTATCATAACGAGGCCCAAAGTACCTATCACCGGAAGAAGTGGTCTGAGGTTAGGTATTTCAAAACTAACCGTCTTACTTATCATCTGGATCCCCATACCAAGAATAATAAGCAAAATAATACCAGGAATTTTTGAATATTTACTTGTAATATCAAATATATAGGCCAGAATTACTATAATGCAAAGAGCCAGTATAATGTAATAGGTCATAGGATTTAGTTTTTTGAGCTACAGGTTTTTCAACTTAATAAAAATATCAACAATCCGGGGAGCAATAATGTTCTAAAAAAGAAGTCCGCTACAATCAGCGGACTTCACATAAAATCAAAGTATTAAAAAAGAAAAGGTTTCCTATTTGAGCTGAATTCTGCAATTACCTATTACATTCCCTTTGCAAAGTATCTGGATTTTGTATATACCTTTTGCAAGTTTTTCCTTTTTAGCGTAAGTTAATACAACTTGTCTTGATGCCTCCAAAACACCCGGATAGCCGGATAAGCTTGCAGTTAAGTTTGTTGGTTTCTGAACAAAGTACCACGACATAGATTTATCATCAGGATTTATTGTTGATCCTGAAGGCGTTACAATCTTGAAGCTTATTGCTTCAGTAAGGTTATTGGGTACGTCAAATGCTACATTAAGTTTCTTTGTACACATTGCACTGGCAACTATTTTTTGATTTGTTTTTCCTCTTGTTGCAGTTACAAGGTAATTATCAACTTTATACATCATAGCGCTGTCGAGCTGAGCAGTAAGTTTATTATTTTCTGCCTGCATCGCGGCCAATGAACTTTGAAGATCATTGCTTTTAGCCAGTAATTTGTCATAGTCAGATTTTAACTGCTGTGACTCTTTTTCAATTTCGGCCTTTACTTTCTGCAGATCTTCCAATTCCTTTTTACTTTCACTTAATGACCGATTTTCACCTGCAAGAGAATTTATCTTTCTCCTATTTTCCTCGATCTTCTTATTTGTCTCCGCCAGCAACTTTTCATTTGCATCATTTTTTTGTTGAAGTGCAGCGAAATCTGCTTTAGTACCATCGAGTTCTTTTTGGACCTGTAATTTCTCCGATAAAAGTTTTTCAGATGTTAGTTTTTCGGCATTCAGATTCTTCTTATTCTTTAAATTTGAACTAACAGCAATAACTAAACCAACAAGCAGAAGCGCAATAATTACTGCACCAATATAAATCACAAGCTTGTTTTGTTCTTTACTTTCTTCCATTACATTTATTTTTTAGGGTGCAATGACAATTATACTACACTGGCATTAAGAACAAATTAAAAGGAGATTAAAAAGAGATTAAAATCCGGAATGACACCGAAATACTTCTCCGACCATGGTAAATGGTGATAGCCTTAAGGATTATAAACAGGCAATTTTAAAATAACCCTGGTGCCTTTACCAATAGTTGAAATAAGACTTATGATGCCATTATGGTTCTTTATTATACTGTTAACAAGCGAAAGGCCAATACCATGTCCGGGAATAGTTTTTGCATTGCTCCCTCTGTGAAAGGGTTCATATACATGCTTCAGGTCGGCTGTATTAATACCAATTCCATGATCGATGAAGCTTATTATAATCCAGCCTGAAGAACATTCAAGGCTTATACTTACTGAATTATCATCCGAGTATTTGCATGCATTTTCCACTATATTTGAAATTGCTGTCTTCAGCAAATAATCATCCCCGAAAATTGTCATCTGGTTTGCATCAGTCAGTGAATCATCCATTGATATGCTGATATTATAATTCCTGTTATATCGTTTAAGTTCATCCGTAGCCTGCCATATTATCTCATCAATCTGTACTCTTTTAAACATATTCCCTGTAGTTTCGGAACTTGTTTGGGCAAGCAATAACAGGCGATTGGAAAGATCTATAATGTTACGGATATCTTCAAGAACCGAAGTTATTGCTTTCTTGTATTCCGACGAAGATCTGTCTTTCATAAGAAGTACTTCCAATTGCCCATTGATGGATGTCAGCGGAGTCCTGAGCTCATGTGATGCATTTGAAATGAAATCTTTTTGAGTTTTGAAAGCAACTTCCAGACGCTCGAGCATCTTGTTAAAGGTTCTGGCCAGGATAGCAATTTCATCTGTCCCGTTTCCCTCATCAACACGAAGGTTCAGGCTTGCTATGGAAATATCTTCAACCTGCTCCACAACACTTGATATGGGGGCCAATGCCCTGCCGGCATAAAACCATCCTGCAAACGAAAAGAGTATCAGACTGAAAAATGATACTACAAAAAGAATTATTCTAAGGTTCCTGAGTTTCAGGTATCCAACAATATCAGTTGCTGCTGCAATAACGACGAACCGGTCATACTTTTCAGTATACAAGAGACCTAATACCTCATATTCTCCCTGCCTGAACCGGATTCTGCCTTCAAGCCTGATTTTATCAAGCAAAGCATCATCGATTTTAAGAACCTTTTCTTCATCCGAACTATATAGAATCCGGTTCTCATAATTATAAATGATTATCTTCTCCTTAGGCAGATTAACAGGGTTATCCTTTTCTATCCGTCTTAGCAGGTCAGCATCTATTTCCTTTACTTCTATAAGAAGTTTAGATGTTATCCTTGCCTTATTTTCGAGCCTTGTGCTGAAGTCATCTTTTCGAAAACTGGCTGAAGAAAAATATATTGCAGCCGAAGCAATAACCATAACAATCCCTCCCATAAGAAGGAACTGGAGTGTCAGTCTGGCACGAATCTGCATCCTAGATATCTCCAAAAATGTAACCAAGCCCTATACGAGTGTTAATAAGTTTTTTGTCAAAGCCTTTGTCTATTTTTTTTCTCAGGAAGTTAACATAAACATCAACTACATTTGTACTAAAATCATAATTTATGTCCCAGACCTTTTCAGCAATATTATTTCTCGATAATACCCGACCGCTGTTTCTCATAAAATACTCCAGTAACAAGAACTCTTTGGCAGTCAGCTCAATAGTATGACCCCCTCTCCTGGCTAGCTTTTTATCAAGATCGAGCTCCAGATCCGCAACCACTATCCGGCTCATCGTATCGTGTTTCAGACCCGGTGTTTTCAACAGAACTTTAACCCGGGCAAGAAGTTCCCGGAACTCAAATGGTTTTACCAGGTAGTCATTTGCCCCGGCATCAAATCCAAGAAGCTTATCTTCAGTAGTACCTAATGCTGTAAGCATCAGCACCGGGATATCAGGCTTCTTCTCTTTAAGGATTCTGCATAAATCCAGACCATTAATATAGGGGATTACTATATCAACAATAAAAAGATCATAAGGATATTGAATAGCCAGTTTTTCAGCACTTTTCCCGTCGTAAACGACATCTGCTTCATAATGATATTCCTCAAGTCCATGTTTAATAAAGGCAGCAACTTTAGGTTCATCTTCCACAATAAGTATCTTCATTTAATGTCTGTTTTAACGATGGATATGACCTGCTCTATCGTTTTCTTCTGGCCTAATATTGGTAATGTAATTGTTACCATGAAAAATTAATTTGCTTTCTTCAATATACATTAATTTTTTTGAAGAGAGGCTATTTAAGATATTTTTTGATGCTGTATAGTTTATTTAAAGCCTCAACGGGTGTAAGATTATCTATATCTATTTCAAGTATTTCATCACGTATCTGCTTAAGCACGGGATCGTCTAACTGAAAAATACTTAGTTGCATACCTTCCCTGTGACCTGCAATATCGCCAATTGGCTTTGCCGGTACCTGCTGATCATGACTTTGTTCCAGATCTTTCAGTATTTCATCGGCACGGCTTACGACACTTCTTGGCATGCCAGCCATTCTGGCAACATGTATACCAAAACTATGTTCGCTTCCTCCTCGCTTGAGCTTTCTCAGAAAGATAACCTTGTCGTTCAGCTCTTTGATAGAAACATTATAGTTTTTTACCCGGGAAAAAGAACTCTCCATTTCGTTAAGCTCATGATAATGAGTAGCAAACAAGGTTTTGGCTCTGAGCTTGTTCTCATGCAGGTATTCCACCATCGCCCAGGCAATCGATATGCCGTCATAAGTGCTGGTTCCCCTCCCGATCTCATCGAGCAATATGAGACTTCTATCTGAAAGATTATTCAGGATGCTGGCTGTTTCATTCATCTCAACCATGAAAGTTGATTCACCCAGGCTGATATTATCAGATGCACCTACCCTGGTAAAAATCTTATCAACCATTCCTAACGTGACATCTTTCGCAGGGACAAAGCAACCTATCTGTGCCATAAGTACTATCAGCGCCGTTTGCCTTAAAAGGGCAGATTTACCCGACATATTTGGACCGGTAAGTATTATAATCTGCTGGTCCTCCGTATCAAGAGTAAGATCGTTTGGCACATATGATTCTCCGGCAGGTAATTGCATTTCAATAACGGGGTGACGTCCGTCAATTATTTCGAGTTTCATTGTATCGTTGAGTACCGGTCTTACATAACTGTTTTCAACCGAAATAACGGCAAACGCCTGAAGGCAATCAAGCTTTGCAATAAGCGAAGAATCTAACTGAATTGGAGGGATGTATTCAATAATGGCAAGTACCAGGTCGGTAAACAGTTTTGTTTCAAGTGATATTATCTTCTCTTCTGCGCCGAGAATCTTGCTTTCGTATTCCTTCAGTTCCTCGGTTATATAGCGTTCAGCGCTTACAAGTGTCTGTTTGCGGATCCATTCCGGAGGCACCTTATCTTTGTGAGTATTCCTGACTTCAATATAATAACCGAATACATTGTTAAAACTGATCTTAAGTGAAGTGATCCCGGTTCTTTCACTTTCCCGTGCCTGCAAATCCGCCAGATAATCTTTACCGCTGTAAAGTATTGTCCTGAGTTCATCAAGTTCATCAGATATTCCCAGGGCAATTACGTTTCCCCTGTTTAGTTGGACCGGAGGGTCATTATTCAGTTCTTTATCAATCCGTTCAGCTATCAGCCTGCACGGATTCATTTGCTCTGCAAGCTGAATCAGCGGAAAACAATCACTTTTATTGCACAGTTCCCTGAGCGGTTCAATTGCATTAAGAGCTCTTTTGAGCTGGACAACTTCACGGGGATTGATCCTGTTAACAGCAACTTTGGATATTAGTCGTTCAAGATCTCCTATCTGCCTTATCAGCCCGGCAATTTCGTCTCCTGATGAACTGTTATCGACCAAATACTGAACAATATCAAGCCTTTCATTTACAGGTTGAATATCCTTCAGGGGAAGCGATATCCATCTTTTTAGAAGCCTGCCTCCCATCGGGGAGATTGTGCGATCCATTACATCAATAAGAGTTTTTGCTCCTTCATAAGGAGAATGAAATAACTCAAGGTTCTTAATTGTGAATTTATCAAGCCAGACATACCTGTTTTCTTCAATCCGCGACAGCCTGGTAATATGCCCTAGTTGTTCGTGCTGTGTAATATCAAGATAATAAAGAATGGCACCTGCAGCAATAATCCCGTATGAAAGATTTTGTACACCAAACCCTTTCAATGAACTTGTTTCGAACTGTTTGAGCAACCTGTCTTTTGCAGCATCATTCGTAAATATCCAGTCATCCAGTTTAAAAGTATAGAATTTCTGACCGAAATATTCAAAAAAGAGTTCCTTCTTTCCTTTTTCGAACAACACTTCCTTAGGCTGAAAATTATTAAGCATCTGATCGATATACTCAATTGACCCTTCCGATGTAAGGAACTCACCAGTTGATATGTCCAGAAATGCTACTCCGGCTATTTTTTTATCAATATGTACAGCAGCCAGAAAATTGTTCTCTTTATGATTAAGTACGTTTTCGTTCAGAGAGACGCCCGGTGTTACAAGCTCAATTATTCCTCTTTTGACAATTTTTTTCGTGAGCCTGGGGTCTTCCAGTTGTTCACATATAGCCACTCTCTGACCTGCTCTTACCAGTCGTGGCAGATAGGTATCAAGTGCATGATACGGAAATCCTGCCAGTTCAACAAATTGAGCTGAACCATTAGCCCTGCGTGTCAGTGTAATGCCCAATATCTCTGAAGTTCTGATTGCATCTTCACCGAATGTCTCATAAAAATCACCAACTCTGAAAAGGAGTATTGCATCAGGGTGTTTAGTCTTGATATTATAATACTGCTTCATCAGCGGTGTTTCAACATACTTCGGAAAATCAGTCATTTGAATAGTATTATAAATTCCGGCTCCTGAACAATCAGATCATTCTGAACAAAGATACATTCCCGGAAAATTTAATGAAAGTGTTTTTGAATTTAATTATACCTAAGAAATATCATAGAATCTATGAAAGCGTTTCTCTACCTTGGTCTGAATAAAAATTCAAAAAACAAAGTATGAAAAAAGTTCTTATTCTCGGCGCAGGGCTGGTTGTAAAACCAATGGTTGATTTCCTGCTTGAAAATGGCTTCAGGGTTATGGTAGCCTCCAGGACTAAAGAAAAGGCCGATGCCCTTATTAACGGACACGCCCATGGAACATCACTTGGCTGGTCGATTGATGACAAACAGACACTTGAGAAACTTATTGTGGAGTATGATATTGCTGTGAGTCTTCTTCCATACAGACATCATACCGAGGTTGCCAGAGTCTGCATTCGTCATGGCAAACCACTGGTGACTACATCATATGTTCAGAAAGAGATGTCTGACCTGGATGCAGAAGCTAAGAATGCAGGGGTAATTTTACTGAATGAGATCGGACTGGACCCAGGGATTGATCATATGTCGGCAATGAGAATTATCGACCACATTCACAACAAAGGAGGGGCTGTTAAGGAGTTTTATTCATTATGCGGTGCACTGCCCGCACCAGAAGCAGCAGATAACCCTATGAATTACAAATTCTCCTGGAGTCCTGAGGGGGTAGTCCTTGCAAGCCGTAACAGTGCCCAGTACCTTAAAAAAGGGAAAAAGATATATATTGAACCTGTTAATCTTTTTAAAGACAGATTCAATCATAGTTTTCCAGGCATAGGGGAGCTGGAAGTCTATCCCAACAGGGACTCGATAAGTTATATAGACATCTATAAAATACCTGAAACCGGCACAATGTACCGGGGAACATTTCGATTCAAAGGGTGGTGTGAGACTCTCGATGCAATGAAAAGCCTTAACATGCTCGACGATACACCCGCCGATTACATGGGAAAAAGTCTTGTTGATTTTCTTGCTGAAAGGGCCGGCAGCGACAAGAGCGGTCTTCAAAAGAAGATCGCTCTCAAACTTGGAATAGATGAGGCATCCGCAGCCATAAAATCACTTGATTTCCTGGGTTTTTTTAGTGAAGAAAAGATTGAGGAAAACGCCAACTCGCCTTTTAAGGTCACTGCCGGAACGATGATAAAGAAGATGTTACTCGGGAAAAAAGAACGCGATATGGTATTGTTGCAACATATTTTTCTTGCTGCATATCCCGATGGAAAAAGTGAGGTGATAAAGTCTTCTATGATCGATTTCGGCTCACCGGCTACCAATACGTCTGTTGCACGTACAGTGGCCCTGCCAGCTGCAATTGCTGTTAAACTGATACTTGAAAAGAAAATAAAACTATCAGGTGTTTTCAGGCCCGTGGTACCTGAAATTTATAATCCAGTACTTGACGAACTGAAAAAGCTTGGCATTGAAATGAAGGAGGAGTACGGATTACCTGAAAGTGAAATGATCAGAACTTCAGGTAGAAATCCTTTGTGAGGTGGACATATTCTTCTGTGAATTCATGTCGTTTTCCACGTTCGATAGTAAGGAATTTTTCTGAAAGTTTATGCCGGGTTCTGCTGAAGGAAAGTATCATTCGTCTGATATCTGAAGTTGGCAAAGGCCTTATCTTCAGTATAGAATTACAATAAAATCCGTATTGTGAAGCTTCAGCAATAAATATATTACCTTCAACATAAGGCATTATAAGCTGAAAGAGCCCTTCGCGATCCAGAAGCCTCAACACTCCATCCAGAATTTCGGCTCTGGTCAGTTCAACATCATGTCGGACCGCAGATTTACGGGGATCAGGATTTCGTAATGAATCATTGAAAAAGGGAGGGTTTGTAACGATAAGGTCAAATTTTCTTTCATCAGTATTAAAGTCCTGAAGGTCCGCCTGTTCAATTTTTATCCTCTTACTCCATTTGCAGAGACTTATGTTATGGCTTGCCTGAAGGAATGAGTCCCTGTCAGGTTCAATAGCCAAAATATCAGCCTTGCTCCTCTGCGCCAGCATAATTGCAATAAGTCCTGTGCCGGTGCCTATGTCGAGTATTTTTTTTCTGCCTGCAACATCAGCAACTGCTCCGAGCAAAACACCATCTGTACCCACTTTAAAGGAAGATCTGTCCTGAAAAATTGTGAATTCTTTGAAAGTAAAATAGCTGTTTGCCATAGTCAGAAATGTTCATTAACTCCAAGTCCGAAAAGTGCAAAATCATATTTCACCGGATCTGACGCATCAAATTCGCGAAGGACCCCGGTAAGTTCCTCTACTGCTTTCCAGTCATTTATCTTCCTTTTCAACAGACCGAGTCGGCGAGCTGTGTTACCGGAATGCAGGTCGAGGGGAATGAAAAGTGATGCCGGGTCAATTCTGTTCCACATTCCGAAATCAACACCGAAATTATCCTTCCGGACCATCCATCTGAGAAACATGTTTAATCTTTTTCCGGCAGCGCCCCCTCTGACATCAGCAAAGTGCTTCTCAGTTCTCTTAGGATGGGGAGCAGAAAAGAATACATTTCGGAGATGTGAAATACCATCTCTTATTGATCCTGTTTCTTTCATCCCAAAAAGAATTATATCTTCCATACTGTTGTTTTCGGAGTAAACCTGCCTGAGCCCTTTAATGAAATAAATACAATCTGTTCCATTAAAAGTACGGTGAACAAAATGCGAAAGCCTGTTAATCTCATACTCGCTGGCTGAAATAACAAACTCATAAGGGCTGTGATCCATCGATTCAAGTAATAAATTGCTGCTACGCAGGATCAGATCCCTCCTGCCCCAAGAGATGGCTGCCGTCAGAAAACCCGACACTTCCCTGTCGAGGCGATCAGTAAATTTGTGTGGAATTGATATCGGATCGCAGGTGATAAAAGAAGTATTATTATACTGAAGAAATTTTTCTTCCAGAAAAATTTTAACTTCATCGAACGACAGCCCGTTATATGATCCTTTACGACTCATTAACAATAAGGCCGTCTTTTATCTGAAGTATCCTGTCCGACATTGCGGCAAGCTGGCGGTCGTGAGTTACTATGACAATTGTCTGACCAAAGGTGTCGCGTAATTTAAAGAAAAGCTTATGAAGTTCATTCTTGTTCTCGGTATCGAGGTTACCTGATGGTTCATCAGCAAGAATGACCGAAGGATTGTTAATTAATGCACGGGCTACGGCTACCCGCTGCTGTTCCCCTCCGCTAAGCTCAGAAGGTTTATGATCGAGCCTTTCTGAAAGACTCAGAAATCCAAGCAACTCTGATGCCTTTTTTTCGGCTTCAATTTTACTCTTACCCGCAATATATGCAGGGATACAAACATTCTCAAGTGCCGTAAATTCAGGGAGAAGCTGGTGGAACTGAAACACAAATCCAATGTTATTATTTCTGAAAGATGCGAGAGATCGTCCTTTCAATCTGCTTATATCGGAATCATTATACAGGATTGTTCCGTTGTCGGGCCGGTCAAGTGTTCCAATTATCTGCAGGAGAGTTGTTTTTCCGGCTCCGCTTGCTCCCACGATTGCAACCACTTCTTTGTCATTGATCAATAAATCGATCCCCTTCAGAACCTTAAGGTCTCCGTATGCTTTAGTAATACCGGATGTTCTGATCATAATGCACCATCTGGTTTGTTCACCTGTTAATTATTGCCGCCGGAAGTATCATCTGTGCTCTTGTTGGGGTTATCGGCCGCTTCCTGAGCATCTTTGTGGGAAGTATCATCTGTACTCTTATTAAGGTTATCAGCAGCTTCCTGAGCGTCTTTGCTAAGAGTATCTTTTACCTCAACCATATTTCTTCTTACTTCTGAGGTAACATCATTCATATCATTCTTTATTGAGTCAGATACCTCATTCATATCCTTATTGATTTTTTCCGCATAGCTGGTCACATCTTTTTTTATTGTATCAGTAACCTCATTCAGATCCTGGCGAATATCCCTGGTGCTTGTCTCAATCTCTCTCCTGATCTCATCAGTGGCCTTTCTAAAATCACGCATCCCCTTTCCCAGCCCTTTTGCAATGTCCGGGAGCTTCTCAGCGCCAAAAAGAAGAAGGGCAACAATGATGATTACAAATATTTCCTGTCCGCTCATAAAAAAAATGTAATATATGTTCCTTCATTTACAATTGACAAAGTTAGAAAAGTTTAATGATATTCCCAGAATTTTAAGTCGCATTAAAATAAAATAGGGACATGCTGGTACATGTCCCTAATATTCATATAAATGTCAATTATTCCTCTTCTGCACTATGCCTTCTTTTTTGATCTTGGATCTTCATCAGCGTTCCCTTTGGGCGAGGTATCGTACATTAATGCAGTTGCCACGAAGACAGATGAGTAAACACCTGTTCCAATACCGACCAACAGGGCAAACATGAAACCGCGTATTACAGCCCCTCCAAAAATGAACATTGCAACTATTGTAAGAACAACGGTTAGTGTTGTGTTTATTGTTCTGCTGAGTGTTGCATTGATAGCCATATTTAGAACCTCTTTCATAGGACGTTTCCGATATAGTGGAATATACTCCCTGAGCCTGTCGAAGACAATAACCGTATCGTTCACGGAAAATCCGACAACTGTAAGTATTGCCGCTATAAATGCCTGGTCTATTTCCATAGAGAAAGGCATAATACCCCAAAAAATGGAGTATACACCAATAACAAGCAGAACATCGTGGAATAATGACATAACAGCTCCAAAGCCATACTGCCAGTACCGGAATCGCAGGAAAATATAGAAGAAAATAAGAATAAGTGCAATCCCAACTGCATAGAATGCGTTGATCTTAATATCGGCTGCCACAATAGGGCCAACTGTTTCAGAACTGACCCTGTATTTACTCAGGAAATCCTCTTTGCTTATATTCCCGCCGACAACATCCTTTAAACCATCATATAATTTTGTTTCAACTTCATCGTCAACACCCGATTCATTAATCTTGTATTTGGTGGTTATCTTTACCTGGTTTACGTTTCCGTAAGTTACAACCTGAGGGAGCTCTCCAAATTCCGGAGTGAGTCTCGCAGCTATATCTTCGGTCTTAACAGGATTATCAAACCTTATAACATAAGTGCGACCTCCCGTAAAATCGATACCCGGATTAAGTCCTCTCACAAATAATGATACAACACCTGCCAGAAGAATGGCTCCTGAAAGCACGTAGAAATATTTCCTGAGACCAATGAAGTCTATTTTTGTGTTTTTGAAAAGGTTCGCCGTGATTTTAATGGAAAAATGAAGATCTCTATTTCTTTTAAGAAGAGCTTCATAGATTATTCTTGTAATGAATATTGCAGTGAATAGTGATGTCAGAATACCTATTACAAGTGTGGTTGCAAAGCCTTTGATTGGTCCCGTTCCAAATACATAGAGCACAATACCTGTAAGTAGGGTTGTAACGTTAGAGTCGATAATTGCTGAATAAGCATGTTTATATCCGTCAGCCACAGCAAGCTTAACTCCTTTCCCGGCTCTGAGTTCCTCCCTTATACGCTCAAATATAAGAACGTTGGCGTCAACCGCCATACCCATTGTAAGAACTATACCCGCTATTCCGGGCAATGTCAGTACCGCATTAAGTGAGGCCAGTACCCCGAAAAGGAGGAAAACGTTTGCTACAAGAGCAATGTTTGCAATAGCTCCTGCACTCTTACTGTAATAGAAGATCATAAATGCCAGGACGAGGACAAAAGCTATCATAAATGATACAAAGCCAGAATGAATAGCCTCTTTCCCGAGAGTTGGTCCAACAACTGTATCAGAAATTATCCTAGCCGGAGCAGGCAGTTTACCTGATTTAAGAATATTTGCAAGGTCGTCTGCTTCCTCTATAGTGAAATCGCCTGTAATTTCCGTACTACCGCCTGTAATCTCATTCTGTACCCTGGGGTATGAACGAACATACCCATCGAGAACAACAGCAATACAACGACCGATATTTTCACGTGTCATTCGTGCCCATGTCTTGGCGCCTTCCGAATTCATAGTCATATCAACTTTTACTTCCGATCCTGTAAGACCCGAGGAAGTTCTGGCTGAAGTAATTACATCTCCGTCAAGAGGAGGACGTCCGTCGCGGGTCGTTATCTTAATCGCATGAAGTTCATATAATGATTTTGTAGGATCATACTTATATGGATTCTGGCTCCATAAAAATTTAAGATCTCGTGGGAACAGAACCTTGATCGCCTTCATTTTCAGGTAAGCGTCAACCTTTGCAGTATCTTTTGAACTTGCGAGTCCAACCATACTTGAAGGCAATGGTTGCCCTTCCGCATTAACCCTGGGACTGAGAATCCCAAAAAGAGGATTCTGGAGGGTGAAAGCCTCACGAGTTGTGGCTTCCGGAGCTTTTGTCGTATCCTTCCCTATCAGGTCAAGAAGTGACTGATCCTTCTTTGAAGTGTCTGCAACGGCTAATTTTTCGGATGGTTTTTCTTCCTCTGTTTTAGCTTTCTCAGTGTTCGCCAGTATCTCTTTTAAAAGATTATTGGCTTGCGAAAGATAACCTATGATCTCACTGTTTTCGTATGTTTCCCAGAATTCCAGGTTAGCAGTTCCCGAAAGCAGTTCCCTGACTCTTTTAGGGTTAGTCTGACCGGGAAGTTCAATAAGGATTCTTCCTTTTGTGGAAAGGTTAGTGATATTAGGCTGCACAACACCAAAACGGTCAATTCTGGTACGGAGAATATTGAATGCATTGCTGATTGCACCATCAACTTCGGTTTTAAGTACTTTCAGAACCTGTTCGTTTGTTGAATTGAAATTTATCTTATCCTTCAGGTCAACAGTGCCAAAAACAGATGAAAGCCTGGCGTTGGGATCTATTTCCTGGAAAGCCCTGCCAAAAAGAGTAAGGTAATCAGCCTGACTCTGCTTCTGCATCTCCTTTGCCCTGGCCAGGGCAGCATTGAAAGTCTTATCGGGATTGTAATTGGAAAGTGCTTTTAAAATATCTTCAACAGATACCTCAAGGATCACATTCATCCCTCCTTTAAGGTCGAGGCCGAGGTTCAGCTCTTTTTTCTGACACTCTTTGAATGTATAGCCGAGGAAACTCCATTTATCTTTGGGTAAAGTCGAAATTGAATCGAGGTAGTTAGTTTCTTTAACCAGGCTTCCTTTTGCATACGTTTTAGCATCTTTTGTAACTTTATAGGTAGCAAATGTAAAAGAAAGCTGGTAAATAGATACCAACCCTAATGCAATTGCCAGGATGATGATTGCTGCTTTATTCTGCATTTGTCTGTACTTTTGGAATTATTTCGATAATATTTTCTTAATCTTCTCAATTGAGGCGCAAATATAAAAAAAAATTACAAAACACTCCATTATTAACAAGATGAATTAGAAGTCAGGAAAAGCA
>Ga0315536_1000086_pt1 | contig 41165 bp, 37 predicted proteins | sample SalMarSW160230MG_FD_203093 | JGI IMG/M metagenome (GOLD analysis project Ga0315536, IMG submission 203093) | Salt marsh sediment microbial communities from the Plum Island Ecosystem LTER, Massachusetts, United States - Salt Marsh Sediment SW1602-30 ...
TAAGGTCCACTATACGCAGTAATTCCGTGGAAAATCAGAATAGCTGTATCTGATTTTTTTTGTGGCATCCAAGCTCTTAAAAACAAGATTTTTTCATCAGATGTTTCAATTGTACGATGATCCTCTTTAAAATCGTTCCTTAATTTTTTTACATTTATTTCCATAAAAATCAATTTTATAATAATTTGTTATTTTAGAAATTCATCCTAAAGTTATAAATAGTTTTATAGTAAAAAAAAATAAAAAAAAAATTACCATTGTATCTCAGCTCAATGGGCAGGATGATCTGATTGTGGATTAACATCAAAGTGTGCATCTAAAACGGTGATATCACTAAACAGAAAAATGTAGTCTATGTGATGACTCATGTTCAATCTATCACCGAATCCAGTTGGAAAAATGGTTAAGCAAGCATCTTGCAATGGGGTTACCGTTCAATTATAATATTCACTTCCTTGTTCAAAATTAAATTTGCTTATGGAAATGACTTTAATCTTGCTTCCAATAGGATTCATTTGTCTGATTAAATGAGTTGAAATTTTGGATTAAAAATTGTTTTTACTATATTAGCAATGACAGTTATAATTCTCGAAAACTTATATTCAAATATCAATTCAATATGATAATTAAGATGATAAAAAAGATATGAAAGACTCAATTGAAAGAATCGAATTAACACCATTATTTGTTCCCTTTAAAGATTCCGTTAAAAAAGCAATGGAACAATCAGAAGGTGGATTAGGTATGGCTATAGAGGCTGAAGAAGCGTGGCTTGGTGGCGATTTTGTAATATGCAAGTTATTTAATAACGATGGGAGTATGGGATTAGGAGAGTCATTTATTTGGTTACCCGAAACAGGTGTCTCTCCGACTCAAATTATTGATATCATTAAAAATTCATTGTCGAAATATCTCATAGGAGAAAATCCTTTTAATATCGAAAGAATAAATTATCGAATGGACATTAATCTAGCACGTAATGAGGTTGCAAAAGGACTTTTAGACATGACATTATATGATCTTATCGGAAATATCAATGAAATACCTGCTTGTTATTTAATGGGAGGAAAAATAGTCGAAAAAATTCCTTTGGCAGCTTTAATTCCATTAGGCAGTCCCATGTTAATGAAGGGATTAGTGCGATCGTATTACAAAAAAGGATTTCGATCTTTTAGATTAAAATTAGGGAAGAGTATTGAGCAAGATAGAGAAATTGTTTTAGCAATTAGAAATGCTTTAGGAAATGATATCCATTTACGTGTGGATTATAATCAAGCTTATACGCCTCAGAACGCCGTTCGAGCGATTAAAGCAATAGAACCTTATGGGATAGACTATGCAGAAGAACCCGTGAAATCTAATGACTATTTGGGAATGGCATATGTACAAAAAAACGTAGATACACCTTTAATGTCTCATGAAGGTTTTTTTTGTTTGAGGGATTTTATCACATTAGTAGAATTGAATGCTGTAAGAGTTTTAGGAATTAATTCCGAAAGACCTGGAGGCGTTACCAAGGCTTTAAGAGCTATAAGTTATGCAAAATTGCGAGGTTTAGGCGTAGTTTTGCACAATCAACCATTAGGAATTGCCTCAGCAATGCATATTCATCTCCACGCTGCAAAATATGACTCAATTAATTATGCTACCGAACTTTTTGGTCAAGAAATGTTAGAAGATGATTTAATTTCAATTCCTATCGATTACAGTAATGGATTTGCTCAAGTTCCAAAAGGTTCTGGATGGGGTATAAAAATTGATGAATCTGCTTTGAATAGATTAGCTACTTCAGAAACATCTATTATAGAGTAATTACAATATTTAAAATAATAAAAATTAAAAAATTGGAGATAAGAATTATATTTCTCTTAAAAATATTTCTACAGCTTTATTATAGTCATCAGTTGCCTCATATTGGATCATGTGTCCGATTTTTGGAGTAAAAACTACCAATTTTGAATTAGGAATTTTTTGGGTCATCAATTTTGACTCTTCAGGAAGGATAAAATTATCCTTATCGCCTGTTAATATCAAGGTAGGTACTGTGATATCTAAGAGTTTATCCTCAACATTATAATCATTAACTATTGATTCCATTGTTCGAAGCGCCACAAATTCTTCATTTTCAAGAGTTCTATCAACAAATTCTTTTATTAGCTTTGTTTGTTCTTTCCGTGCCTTTCGTTGAAAACAAAGACCTACAAAGATTGTTTCAATTGTCTCACGATCTTTAATAGACATTGTACCAGCTCTTAAATCTTCGATATATTGAACCAAACCAAGATTCTTTAATTTGGGAGCCGTTCCCATCAGAATTAATCCTTCTAACCTTTTTGCTAGTACTGGATTTGTAGCATAACTCAAAGCAATCATTCCACCCATGGAATGACCACAAAGGATTATTTTTTCATCCCCAATTATCTTTTTTAAAGTTTTATCCAAATAATTAGCTAGATCATGTAATTTATACGATTCTGATTTTGGCTTATCACTTTTTCCATGACCCAAATGGTCAATTGCAATAGTTCTATAGTTTTTTGAGAAAATTTCTATTTGGGTTTCAAATAACCAAGAAGAGCCTAAAAAACCATGAATAAAAACTACATTTTTCCCTTCTCCTTTATCTAAATAAAAGATTTTATATCCTTCATCTAATTCTATAAATGGCATGTTTTACACTTTTAATTTATGTGTTAAATTAATAATTGATCGACATTATATTTAAGATTACAAATATTTACTTATCTAATACTTAGCTATAAATCGCCAAAAGGGGATTATTATTTTCAAAGAAGTGAAAAAGGCTTATAAGATACTTTTTAAAGCAGCTAATCAGACCCCAGTAATGAAAAGCAGAACTTTAGACGTATTGACGAAAAGTAAAAGAGTTTTTGTAAAATGTGAAAACTTTCAAAGAACTGGATCCTTCAAATTTCGAGGTGCTTGGAATTGCATTAGCCAAATACCCTTTAGAGAAAGAGAAAAAGGGATTATTGCTCATTCATCTGGTAATTTTGCTCAAGCAGTAGCATTAGTTGCAAACATCTTAGGTATAAGTGCTACGGTTGTAATGCCTAAAAATGCGACTACTTCTAAAATAGAAGCTACAAAGGGTTATGGAGCAAAAATCCTTTTTTCAGAATCTACTATCGAGGATCGTGCAAGATTGACCCAGGAGCAAATAGATATATATGGATATAAATTAATTCATCCATTTGACGATTATAATGTAATTTTTGGAGGCGGTACAACAGCTTTAGAATTTATTAATCAAATTGGGACTTTAGATTTATTATTAGCCCCAATTGGAGGAGGTGGATTAATTAGTGGTTGCTCAATAGCAGCAAAAGGATTAGACCCACGAATTAAAATTATTGGAGTTGAACCCAAAAATGCTGATGACGCCTATCAATCTTTCAAATTAGGAAAACGGATTCCTGTTGTAAATCCTAATACAATCGCTGACGGATTAAGGACATCAGTTGGTGAGAAAACCTTTCCAATAATCCAAGATTTAGTAAGTGAAATAATCACAGTTACAGAACAACAAATCATTGATGCAATGAAATTTTATTGGGAACGCATGAAATTAATTGTTGAACCTTCTGGTGCTGTTCCTTTAGCCGGTTTACTTTATGGAGATATTAACCCTTCTTTAATTAATAATAAAAAGATTGGGTTAATTATAAGTGGTGGAAATATAGATTTAGCAGATTTTTTCACTACCTTGCAGTAAAAGTTAAATTAACTAATTTTGATGATAAAAATGGAATGTAAACTTAAAAATTCAATAATATACTATGAAACCTACGGCAACGGCTTCCCAATTATAAATCTCCATGGGTTCACCCTTGATCATCGAGTACTTAAAGGATGTATGGAACCCATTTTTAAGGAAAGGAATAATTATAAGCGCATTTATTTCGATTTACCAGGAATGGGAAAGACCAATGCTGAATCTTGGATAAAGAACTCAGATCAAATGCTTGATATATGCATTGAATTTATAAAAAGGATAATTCCCAATCAGAGATTTTTAATCGCGAGTGAATCTTACGGTAGTTATTTAGGTAGAGGTATTATTTATAAGGAACCTGAAAATGTTGAAGGCGCATTATTTATTTGTCCTGTTATGAAAGCTGTACAAAATGAACGTATTTTGCCAGAAATTAACATTCCAATTCCACAACTGAATTTAAAAATGTCAAAACGCTATAAAAAAGAGATTCAAGCTGGGATAGATATTGCAAATAATGATTTTTTAGACAAACTTGCAAAAAAAGGGTATCCATTTTCATCTAATGTAGATGAGAAAATAAAAAGATTTGATAAACCTTCACTTTTTTTATTAGGCAGGCAAGATTCGACGGTGGGATATCAAGACGCATGGGATATCATAGAAAAATATCCACGTGCCACGTATGCAATATTAGACCAAGCAAGTCATAATCTACAGATAGAACAAGAACAAACTTTTACTATTTTGGTGAAGGAATGGTTAGATCGAATTGAATCTTCTCTTTCAAATAAAGAGAGTTAAAAATAAAAAAAATTATTTATCAATGTTAGGTACATTTTTAATTACCTCATATTTACCTTTTAAGAGTTCTGCTAACATATCTACAGCGTTTTCCCATAAATTTTTCATAATCGATTTAATTTTCTTAAAATCATCTTCATTTTCGAGGATTATATCTGCTTTTTGCTCCTTTTCATTGATTTTAATTTCCATTTGAAGATCTTCTTTCAATCCACCGTAGAGTTTTAAAATAATTGGGATCTCATCGGGATAAAGAAATTTTCCAAAGATATCACCTTTAACAATAAGAGTTATGGTAAGTCTTTCTTTATCTTCAATTATCAATATCTTTTCTTTGAATTTTTCCTTCATGATAGGTATGAGTTCTTCCATTATTTATCATCTCTTTTATCTTTTTGAATAATTGGGATATCGATGTAAGATGCATGATTTTTCGAATGATAAACGCTTATTGTTGGTCTACCTTCGGTCGGATATCTAGAGAAAGTGTCCTTATCGCATCCAGCTATCGCAATTCTCAACTTATGTCCTTTTTTTATAAGAACAGAAGTAACATGTAGTCCAAACTTGATCTCAGCAATTTCTCCAGGAATAAGAGGGGATGCATCTTTTTCTAAAAAGCTATGATAGGGAATGAGAGTTTTATAAGGAGGTTGGTTTAGTGATATTTTTCTATGTATAACACGAAATTCTCCATCTGTGATGTAAGTAACATTTCCTTCATCATCAACATCTTCAATATATGCGAATATAGCACCATCATCATAAGTAGAAGAGATGTATAGGCACGCTATAATTTGTCCGGTAATTTCTGTATCCTCTGTAAATGGCGCACTATTGTAAGTCAATAATCTTTCATCTTCTTTAGCTCGTTTATCATAAATGATAGGTAAGCCTAAAAGTGCCCACCAACGATTAAATCTCCCCGAACTAGAACGATAATTGATTTTATAATCATCTTTCGAATTTTCCTCATTAGGTATTTCTTTAGATAAATTGAAGTTATCGGAAAAATATAACTTCTGATAGTTACATCCTTTTGGTGGCCAGGTCATGGTTTTTTTCCATGCTTCCTCAACAATTGTATAATAATATAATATTTTCCCTTGGATTCCATCTCCATGGATACATTGATCAAAGAAATTCATCCAAGTTTGTATTCGTTCATGAGGTGAGGGGCTTACATTAGACCTATCCAAATGAAATTGATTAGCAGGGAGTGCCGCACCGTGATTCCAATCTCCCAAAATACAGATTAATGGGTTTGTATAATTAAGGAATCTATGAATTATTGCATCACAATAACCCGTATCATAATAGGAACACCAAGCTAATATTGGAATGTCTGACTTTTCGATTAGTGGTTTTCTTTTAAATACACTAAGATCGTCAATATTCGTATTATCAGGAAGTTTTTCGTCTCGGAAGCTTTTATTTATAGTATGTTCAAAAACATATTCGTTTGATTTATGTAGTTCTGCAACTTCATTGAGTAAATTCAAATCTTTATCAGTATCAACAGGCTTGACACCTCTAACATATAACCATAACTCAGGCATGACTTCTCTAAAGACTTTTGGATTATTTATATCCAAATTCTTCCCTAAAAACGACCATGCTTCCATAAATCCATGATCATACACGCCTCCGGGAAAAGCAACATCAGTATAGGGATCCCAAAATCCATGCCCTGGTATAACGGCCTTAATTGCCGGATGATTATTTGAAGCAAATAGTTCTGTAGTTGTACCAGTATATGAAATTCCTTTGGAAACCACATTTCCATCTGACCATGGTTGAGATATAATCCATTCAACAATATCATGGCCATCCTTTACCTCTTCCTCAGAAAAAGGATACTTTCTTGTCCCATATGATGCACCTGTCCCCCTCACATCAGTAATAATAAATGCATATCCTCGAGCTGTAACTATTTCTGGATTGGGTGCTGTAGAAACAATTTCATCAAAAACCCATCTGAATGGAATTCTCAATTCCATTGCTCTCCAATAACGCGTTTGAGTTAAAAGAGCTGGAATTTTATCATTTGGCCTTAAATCTTTCGGCAAGCAAAGTGTCACAGCGATTTTTACGCCATCCCGCATTTCTACGTGAAAATTTTTCAATGAATACTCGCTGGAATACTTCATTGAAGGGATTTTACCAATCTCTTTAAAAGGATTGTCTTTAATTGCTTTTGAGTCTGTCATGTTACTTGATTTCTTTTAAAATTAATTAAATATTATTATCTAACCTTGATTATAACTTTTTTTTCTTAATTAATTTTATAATCATAAAATAGAAATAATGTGCCAGTTTGTTTATTTCTAACATACTTTAGGAAATTAAATAGGTGACTATAGATTTTTTGTGAAATATTAGGAGAAAAAATCCCATTGGTGATGACTGGAACATCCCCTTTTTTAGGAGCAGCACAATTTGGGGCAAATGCGCGCATTTATCGCAAGAAGTTTATGAATGACACTCAAGCATTGCTAGAGATCATGGAGGCTTGTTATGAAGCAGGAGGTCGAGGAATTCAAATGATTCCAGTTGGTAAAGTAGCAGAAGCTGCGAGAATCATGCGGGAATCTCATGATGATTATATAATTACAGGTTCCACAGCACCAGGACCAGACCCTTTAATTGAAGAATTAGTTGAGTCGGAAGCTAAGATTATTTTCGCACATGGAATGGTTTCTGATAAAAAGGATGAAAATCTTACCAGAATGATTGAAAAAATTGCCTCCAGAGGGATAATTCCTGGAATTGCTGCTCATAATCCTATTTCTACATTGAATTATGCTTTTAAAAACACGGATGTGAGAGCATTCTTAATTCCTTTTAATGACACAGGAATATTCATGGGAGATAAAATGCAATTAGAAGAAATTGTTGATACAAGGGACGATTGTTATTTTGTCGGCATGAAAACCTTATCCGCTGGGAGATCTAATCCAGAAGTCGCTTATGATTATATATCAAAGCACAATATTTGCTCTGTTACGATTGGAATGGTTACCACGGAAGAAGCAAAACATTCCACTAAGATTGCCTTAAATGCATTTAAAAACAAACAAGAATAAAAATGCCAGAATTATCAGAAGTTGAAACTTTCAAGAAATACTTTGATAAAACCTCATTGAATCACGTGATAAAAGAGGTAAAAATTAGAGATGAGCGTATCTTAAAAGTCTCAAAAGAAATATTTGCTAAAGCTCTTAAAAATAAAAAATTTCAAGAAACCATTAGACATGGAAAATATTTGCTAATAAAAATAGACCCTCAATATCTAATCATGCATTTTGGCATGACCGGAGATCTCGAGTATTTTGAAAACGCAACAGATGAGCCAAAATATACAAAAGTTTTATTTCAATTTACCAACGGTCACTTTTTATCATATATCTCTCAAAGAATGTTTGGGCATCTCGATTTAACAAATTCATTAGAAGATTTCCTTGATAAAAAGAACTTGGGACCTGATGCTTATAAGATGTCATACGATGATTATAAAACAACTCTAGGTAGACGATCTGCTATCATGAAATCTGCATTATTAAATCAATCCATATTCGCGGGTATTGGAAATATCTATAGTGATGAGATTTTATTCCAGAGTAAACTCAATCCAAAGAGAAAAATTAATACTCTTGATGAAAATGAACTAAAAGAGTTATTTCAAAACATTAAAAAAGTATTACAATACGGTATTGATTTTAAAGGAGAATTAGAAAATTATTCTAAAGATCTTCTAATCCCACATAGGAGCAAGGATGGAGAATGCCCAACATGTGAGAGCAGAATTGAAAGATACGAAATTTCAGGTAGGCATGGATTTTTCTGTCCTAAATGCCAGAAGTAACTTTCTTTAATCAATTTTCTTACCAAAACTTCTATAAATGAAGTAGGCTGCAAACAATCCAAGCGGAGCTGCAATAAATAAATGAATTAAACGATATGGATTATTCTCTGGTAATGTATTATATATTACTAGTAAAATCATTAATATGTATTCTGCAAAAGAAGAAATTAAAAATAATTTAATCCTGATGGCAATTTTGACTCCCTTAAAATTTTTAAGCAATTTAAAAGCCATGATAACTTCAGGAATTACAAGAATGAAAATAAGATATATCAAATTTGAAATAGCGAATGGCAAAGAAAATACGGGTCTCCACCCCGTACTAATATTATAGTGAATTCCGTTATATAAAATACCAATCCAAATAACATAGCTTACTATTATGCTCAACAATACTATAAATATTAAATATTTTATGAATGAAATGCTTTCTCCAATGTGGAGCAATAACCAACTAAATAATACCAAAAAACAGTTAGATAGCATTAATAAATACCATGAAGTTACATAAAATGCATAAGAAAAGGGAGAATTGACTGTAATGATTGAAAAAATTGCGAATGTTAATGCTGTAGCCATCATTAGGAAAAGTGAACTTATTGTAATAGTGGAACGATTTTTTGCCCGTTTTAATAATTTATAAGCAAACAGTGAATTGTAAATAATAGGCCACGTTTGCGATATCGCTACAATAATTATTCTCTCTGTTAAGGCACTTTGAAATATCATTTTTTATGGAATAACTTTTCTCACTTTTATCTTGATAATCCTAATTTAAATTAAATATTTAAAAGATTTAGTCTTTTATGTCGAAAACATCTGTGACTTTAACATCTCTACTCTGTAATATTTTAATATAAGTTCTTCTAATTTTTTGTTAAATCGTTTATTCTTAATAACATTTACGGGAGTTCTGCTAATTAATTCCTTTACAGCATCAATTATAGTTTCAGTATAATTCTTAAATTTCTCTTGGTTTTTCTCTATATCTCTTATAGCGTTTAGATTATCTTGGAGAAGTTCTCTGACTATATTTTTAGTATTGCTCAATGTCGGAACGATAAATTTTTCGTATTCTGATCGAACCTTTTTATCAACATAAACGATTTTGTTTTTTTTGATAACCATTCCATCTTTGATAACTTTTCCATTCTTATCTCTCTTCTTCCCTTTCTCACATAAACTATTAATGTAGTCATAACCTTTAGTTCTACTTTCATGTTTGAATTGTTTATCAATATAAGTCTTCAAAATGGGTATTTTAGTCCCCTCAAAAGATAAAAGAATCAAAAAGGCTTGAAATTCTCTGGATGATATTGTTTTTTTGTGACTTTTTTTTTTTTTTTTTTTTTTTTCATCATCATCACTTTCATCACCATCTGGTATCTCCCGGTTTGGAATTAAAAAATCCCAAATATTAGGTTGTTTTATCCAATTTTTATTTTCATTCATAAGATTTTTTTTGTAATTTGAATTTTTTTTAAATTGTGTAATAACAAGAGAACTTATGATTTATATATTTATTGTAAATTTGCAATGCGCTATAAGAATTAAGACAATGTAAATTCATAAAATATTCTCATAGAGTCCTAAAATATCTTTATTCAAAATTTTTTAACCTAAATTGGGGACATTTCTCAAAAATTACCCAAAATAGGTAACAAACCTATTTAACTTAGCTCATACATTACTTAATTGTAAAAGAAAAGATCCAGGGTGAGGAAACCTTAACAGGGTGGGGTTTCTCGAATTAAGAGGGCTTTTTTTACATTTTTTTTTTAATCTCTTTCTATACGTCTTTAAGTGAGAAGGCAGAGAAGTTACTTGAAAGGGAAATAATTAAAATCTTGATAAATGTAGAACGAAATAGCTCCGATGAAATGAAAGTAATAGATTTCTTTAACGCCATCTTTACCTACTTACAGCAATTAAATGCCGAAAAGGACTTTATCAAAAAGCTCTTATTCACAAAAAAATAAAATAAATTACGTGAGATTTATGGATCTTATGAAAATCTCCTTGCTAATTTCTTTATTGATTTTATCCAAGAGAAAAAAAAGCTTGAGTTCTCAATTGAAGAACTTAACAACAAGCTAGAAACTATAGAATCAGAATATGATAATAAATCCGATATTGGAAAATATAAAGCACGCATAAAAAATATACAAGAAAACAATAAAATACGTCAATTAAAAAAAGAGAGAGAACATAAAGGGACAAATAAGAAGATTACTCCAAAAAAAGATGAAATCTGGTATTAAGATTGACGATTTAATCCTTTATTCTTGGGATAAAAATGAAAAGGATCTACAATCCTTCCCTTTATACAGACTTTTAGGTGATATCTTTTAAATTACAGGCTAATTGGTAAATAGATTGAAAAGATTTAATATAGGAATAATGTTATTTTTAATTTCGAATTACTTTCTCAAAATTTATAACTTATCAATTTAGATAAATTTTTTTCCCTTAACATTACACTTTTTTACTGGTTTTTAATTTATCTTTTAAAAAGCTGATATTTTCTTCAAGTTTCTTCATTATTGGCTCGTCTGTTAACTCAAGATGATTAAGAATTTCAAAGGCTTGCTCAAATTTATTTAAAGCTTTTGGATAATCTGCTTTTCTATAATATACTCCTGGAATATTGAAAAACTTGAAGAAGAGCATTTGAAGTGATGTAATTAAGATCCAAATAATGATTAGGATCGTTAATATCCATTCAACGATAGAATATAAAGAAAATAATAATATAAAAAAAACGATGACAATTACCATTCCCAGATAAGATAAATATCTTTTAAATTTAGGACCAATATAGCTTATTGATGAACTCCCTATATACATTAAAATACTATATAATCCAATATAAGCTGATGTCCCTGCAAAACTTATAAATGCAACAGAATAGTGGAAAATGAAAAATAAATCAAGATATGACTTATCAGGGATTATTCCTACTAAACCTATACAAACACAGCTGAAAATTGATACCCCCGTAGCTAATCTTCTAATGCTTTCCTTTATATTCATTAGTTCTCTTTCGAGTTGAATAAAAAATGGTATGCCTAAAGATCCAGCAATTACAAATCCTATACTAAATAAGGATTTTGCCTCTCCTTCTCCTAAAGAACTTACCGAATTTAGTAATGGATTATAATTTGGAGTTAAAATAGCCGCAGTTAATATAAAAATCATTGCGATGATAATTCCTAACAATCCAAACAAGCTTTCCATTTTATGCTCGATCTTATATTCCATTTCAAATCATCTTATAAATACTAAGTTTCTATTTTTTTAATAATTTTAAAGCGTTTTGAAAAGATAAAAGGTACATAATTATGTTTTTGTAAAAATCTTGATTAGAAATATATAGATTCATGATTAAATTTACGGATCATTTGTTAAAGCAATGTCAAGCACGAAAGAAGAATTTCATTTTAAAATAACGGTAATTGGAGATGGAATGGTTGGTAAAACATCATTAATTAAGAAATTTACTCACGAAAGTTTTCAAACTGATTATATTCGAACCATCGGTGCCCAATTTTCTAAATATAATCAAAATATTGAGGGAGATACTTGTACACTTTCTTTATGGGATATTGCAGGACAAGATGAATTTTTTTTTCTACGTCCCTCATTTTATAAAGAAAGTATGGCTGCCATTATTGTATATTCTCTAGAGAATAACCAACTAGGAAAAAACAGTTTTAAACATATTTCTAATTGGCATAATGATATTAAAAAATTCTGTGGAAAGATTCCAATCATCCTTTTGGGTAATAAAGTGGATTTAGTTGATAAGAATATTCTTGAGGAATCAAAAATTTCAAAATTGACTCGAAGCAACGATTTTTTAGGACATTTTATGACGTCTGCTTTAACAGGTGAGGGTATCATTAAAGCCTTTCAAGTAATTATAAATAACCTATACCATAAATATAAAAAATTAGATAACATCTATTAAATTTTAATATTTGTTGTAAATAATATCATCTAAATCTCTTTTTGGTACATGCATGGTACCATCGGGATTTTTCCAATATTTAAAGGAATTTTTGAATGATTCTGTTACCGAAACTTCATCTGGATAACCTAAACTTATAACATGTTTAATTTCATAATTTTTAGGGATTTTAAAATAATTTTGAATATCATTTTTATCGATATTACCCATCCAGCAACAACCAATGTTATACTTAACCGCGCCAAGTAAAATATTTTCTACAGCAGCACCGACATCAAAATCAACATATTCTTTTTTTATATCCGTATTAACCATTACAACGATGAAAGCAGTCTGTTCTCTTCCAGGTTCTGGTTTTCGTTCATTTTCAGGTAAGGAACCCGCAAATCTTATCATGATAAATACTTTTTTAACATGTTCGGGACTTTGCACTATTACAAACTCCAATGCTTGAACATTTTTTGCCATTGGAGCTACCCTTGCTAAATCAATTAACTTTTTTAATGTTTCCATGGGTATTGGAGTTTGTCTAAACCTTCTAATTGTTCTTCTTGCATATATAGCTTCTTCAATATCCATGATTACCCTCTCAACATTTAATCTTTAACGTATTAAAGAAAGAAAGTTGCATTAAATTAAACGTTACTTTGATTATATTATAACTTTATTTAAGGTCAAAAGAGATAACCAGAATACTTAATTATACATTGGCTCAACTTTAGATTCTAAAACAGCTTCCGCAATCTGGTAAAAAGAGAACTCTACATTTTCACCTGTAAGGGCTGATATCTCTGTATAGAATAAATTTAAATCCCTTGCGAGTTCTTTAGCATCTTCTTTGCTAATTTTTCGTTCTTTTATCATGTCACATTTATTTCCAAAAATATACCCAATCATATCATTTTCACGTGAAAGATTTTTTCGGATATCGGTATGCCATTCCCGAATACTATCAAAACTTTTGGGATTGGTAAGGTCAAAAACTAATACGATCGCTTCACTTCCTTGGTAGAAGTGCCTGCGCATTTTTTGAAATTTAGTTTGACCAGCCACATCCCATAAAATCAGCTCTACCACATTTTGTTTAACTCTAAATAATTTATCACTAATGGAAACGCCCATCGTTGGCAAATATCTTCTGCTGAACGCATTATCCGTAAATCTAAGTATGGTGCTTGTTTTTCCCACCCCTGGATCTCCACAAATGGCTAATTTAATTTTATATTCAATAACTTTGTCCTCTTGTGTTGATATCTCTGGGAACGGTTTTGTAAAAGATTGCATGTTTTCTTTAGCTCTAAGTTGTATAAGCATCGTACAGATATTATCTCGTAAGTATTTTAATTCTTCTGAAATCCTTTCATGGGGAGCGTTTTGAGACTGCAATTCTCCAATAATTCTTGCCGTTTCGTTAAAAGGGGCATCGAGATAATCTATGTATTTGTAAAATATAATATCATCGATTTCTTTAAATAAAAAAGTTATAGCAGACTGCGCGACGTTTCCTCTTCTAGTGTAATCGTGCCTTTCTATATATTTAATGATTCCTTTTAATTTAATTGATGGAAAGGGTATGATTATGAGCGAATCTGGAATAAATCCATGATCTCCTGATAAGATAGTGATCGTTTTTATTCCAACAAGCATTCGAATGTTTTCTGGCAATTCTTTTGGAAGATAGAATAATGGATTTGGACCGATTGCATCATTGAACTCAGTATAAACAATTGCATGAATTAACTCGCCGCTCATTGCTGATTAAATCTATATTATATGTTATTAGATAATTGGAATGTTGAAACATTAAGTTATAATATTGATATATTATGGGTTTTTATATATAGGCATTTCAAAAAGGAGCATTTTAAAGATGATTTAGTCATAGTTTTTGGCTAAAAAAAAAGATCGTGAAACTCTGCTTTCACGAAAATTTGTATATCTCTACCTTTAAAATCAAAATAAGACTAAGAGATCTAATCTTCAAATAATTCATAGTTTTGAGAAATAGATGGGAAAGAGGGGATTTGAACCCCCGACCTCTAGGTTCCGAACCTAGAATCATACCAATCTAGACTACTTTCCCACCGAATTGATGCAATTTAAAATCGCAACTAATAAAATTAAGTAATAGTAAAAATACTTAACTCTCGCAATTAATAAAATTAACCAATATTAAATATACTTGTCTCTTCAAAAAATATAAAATTGAAGAAAAATTTACTACTGTGAAATAAATTCTTCTTATACATTATTAGGTGTTTTAGAAGTGCCTACCCATGATGAAGCCAAAGAAGCTTTTGAACAAGTTAAAATTTTATTAGAGGCAATGATTCAAGACCGTGCAGTACCGAGAAATATTAAACGAGTTGCCCAAAAAGGTATTGATGAACTTTCACGCGAAGATGAGGATGCCACTGATGCTATTCTTGCCGCAAATGTTATTTACTTAGTAGATGACCTTACCATGGATGCGAATATTCCTTTTCATTCTAGAACAACGATTTACCGGATTATGTCAATATTAGAAAAGATTAAAGATTAGATTTTTATGAATTTAATCGTTCTTTCTTTTATTTAAATTATTTGTATACATAAAATACATAATTAGAAGATCCCAAATTCTCTAATTTCTGATATGAGTTTGGGTAATAATTCTTCAAGCTCTTTTATTTTTGAATTATATATTTGGAAGAAAGAATCGAAATCTGTAGATATCTCTTTAAGTCCTAAAATGAAGTCATGAGAGATATTATTAACATTCTTATAAAGTTGGTCGAATTGTTCTGTCACATCCTTTAATTTGGTAGGACTTTTCTCTCTTTGCTTTCTTAACATGTTTCTAAGTGTTCCTCGTGGCAGACGAATTTTATCAATTAATTTATCACATTTATCCAGAAATTCATATGATTTTAATTTGTTTTCTGTACTTAAATTAGCTTCGATGATTTCCGTACGCCATGTATTGATTCTACCGCGCGCAAAGGTATCAAAATTAAGGGAGATTGAATCTATTCCTTCCTGCACTAAAAATCTCAAGAATTCAGGATCGTCACTAGGTGCTTGTCCACAAATTCCTACCTTTTTCCCAAGATCGTGTGCTGTTTTAATTAGATGACTTATTGATCGTCGCATTGCTTCAGTATTTGTATTATAAGAATTTCTTTTTGCTATTGGAATTAGTTTTGCTTCATCTCTATCAACACCATAAGTTAGCATTGTCAAATCATTACTACCTATTGAAAATCCATCAATTATTTCACAAAATCGATCCGCTAAGATAATATTTGAGGGGATTTCCGCCATAACAAATACCTTTAACGAGTCCTGACCTCGAATCAAGCCTTCTCCTTCCATCAGTTCTATAATCTTTTTACATTCTTCGGGAGATCGACAGAAAGGAAGCATTGGGATAATATTTATTAGCCCCCAATCTCTTGCTTTTTTTAATGCTCTTAATTCTAGCAAAAAGGCATTCTGAAAATCATTAGATGTATAACGAGAACAGCCTCTAAAGCCCAACATTGGATTATTCTCAACACTTTCATAGACCCATCCGCCTAACAAATTTTGATATTCATTAGTTTTAAAATCTGATAAACGCACGACACATGGAGCAATATCACCATCAGGTAATACTTTCCAAACTCCTGCTGCAATAGTAGCGATACCTTCAGCGAGTTTTTCAATATAAAATTCTTCTTTATCATCAAATCCTACTGTTAATTCTTCGATTTTATCAATAGTATCTTTTAAACGTTTGATTTCTACGTTAAACGGATCTTTATGATATAAATCACTTTTTTTTATGGATTCAATTCGCTTACGATGTTCAAGAAGGATATCATAACGCATTTGTAATGCCTCATAATCGATTAAAGCGTTGGGATGAATTTGAATTTGATCGTTTATGATAAATTCTAATCGTGCCAATCCCGTACCATCTGGATACTTACCAGAACTTAAAGCACCTTTAGGGATTCCGAGATTTACCAAAACTTGGGTTTTGGTTTTAGGTAATTGGGCGAATTCAATGGTATCAAAATCATACTCCACTTCTTTCATCCATAATCTTGATTCTCCAGTACTGCAATCGATAGTAATATGGTTTAAATCTTGCTGCCTTTGCTTTTCTTTTATTACTTCAATGATATTATCAGCACCTACTATTGAAGGAATATTTAGCTCTCTAGATACTATTGCCGCATGGCAAGTTGGTCCTCCTCGTTCAGTTACGACCCCACCTAAATCTTCCATATATGATGTCCAATCTGGATTTGTTTCTTCAGTAATAAGTAAATCTCCTTTTTCTAAAAGGTATGCATCATTAATTGATTCAATAACCTTAACTTTTCCATATCCAATACGTCGTCCTATCGCTGTTCCCGAGTTTTCAATTAAATATCCATTCTCGATCAGACTTTTAGGATCCTCTAAGAGGTAGAAAATTTCTTCAATATCACCTTTTTGAGAATGTACTGTTTCAGGTCTAGCTTGAACGATGTATATTTTATCATCATTTCCTAAAGCCCATTCAATATCCATTGGGCATTCATAATGATCCCGAATTTTCTTAGCATAGTCGGCCAAGATTAAAACTTGTTTATCATCTAAACAGAATTTTCGTTGTTCCTTTTCATCAACAGAAGTGGTAATTGTCCCTCCTTTATTCTTATCAAAGATCATTTTTTGTTCTTTCTTTACCAAACTTCGATTGATAATTTGTAATTTCGCGGCATGTTTAAAAACGATAAATTCATCACCTTTTTCAACACCTTGAACAATTAATTCCCCAAGACCCCAAGTTGCTCTTATTACTACCACGTTAGGATTGCCTGAATCAGGATCTTCAGTAAACATGACACCAGAGGCTTTAACTCCTTCTAATCCTCCGGCAATTTCTTGAACTCCTACACTCAATTTAACGGCAAAATGATCGAATCCGGCTCTTTCACGATACATTGTTGCCCTTGTGGTAAATACAGAAGCCATATCTTTGAGGATGTACTCTAAAATTTGTTCTTCCCCTGAAATATTCAGATGAGTATCTTGCTGCCCAGCAAAAGAAGCATCGGGTAAATCTTCTGCAGTCGCAGAACTTCTGATTGCAAAAGTTGTTTCATTTCCAATTCTTTCCAATAATTTATGATACGCATCTAAAATCTCATCTTTAACACTATCGGGAATGACCGCTGATTCGATCACATATCTGATATCAGCACAAATTTTATCTACTTTTTGAATTGACTTAATATCTTCATTTTTCAATTCGATTGCAATCTTTCTGATTTCACGATCAATATACTTTTTTAAAGTAATTTCTTCTTCTTTAATCCTAAAATAATTCGTTTCTAAAATATAATCGTACGCTTTAGCAGTAACAGCAAATCCCAGGGGGACTGGAATTCCAAAACTAAGTAATTCCCCAAGTGATGCATTTTTCCCACCAACTAATGGTACATCATAAACTTTTAGGTCATCGAAAAACCTAACATAAAGATATTCTTTATTTTTCATGATGATCTCGCTTACTTGATAATAATAATCCTAACCAAATTTCTTTCTAATTAATTAATTTTGCACTAAAAAAAAAGGTAAGCAAATTAACTTATAAATAAAGATAATTCCGTATTATTAGATTAGATAGTAAAATTTGAAAAATCAGATTTAAATTAAGTTTTTATCAAATACTTCGAAATCAGATGAGGAATACAAACAAAATATTACTTCTTTTATTTGCGTGGTACCTTCCAAGTATTCTTTTGTCGTTGAAATCATTATTTTAGCACATTTTTCAATTGGATAACCAAAAATTCCTGTCGAAATTGCTGGAAAGGCTATTGAAAGTAATCCATATTCATCCATCAGCTTAAGACTATTTAAGGTTGCATTTTTTAGTTTTCGATCTTCTCCTCCTTCTCCCATTCTCGGTCCTACAGCATGTATAACGTGTTTTGCTTTCAAATTCCCCCCACCAGTAATAACTGCTCCACCCACAAAAGTTCCTCCAATTTTATTGCATTCTTCTTGTATTTGTGGACCTCCTTTTTTCCTAATCGCTCCTGCTACTCCTCCCCCGAGAATGAGTTGAGCGTTAGCAGCATTAACAATCGCATCAACTTTTAAATCAGTGATGTCCCCTTGCTTTAATTTAATTATGGAATTTTTAACGTTTAATAGATCCATATAATTTACTATATTGCATATTTTATTTTTATATTTTGGTGTTAAAAGCAAATATTTATGGATCTCAATGCTTTTTGAATAATAGAATTGTTAGTTTTCAGTTTTTGGTGGTTTTGTTAACCAAAATTAAAAATAAAATATAAAAAAATAAAATCACTTAAGGTTCGGGAGCGTCCTTGTTCTTTTGAAAGATCTCATCTAGCTTAGCTCGATCTTCATCTGTCATTTTACTCATTGCCTCCATGTTTTGACGCATCAAATCCATCATGACTTTTTGCGAAATCATCTGACTCAAAACAGGTAAAGCGATTCTCATTCTAGTTAACTCATAATACATGGTTTTAGCAGTATCGCGCATTTCTTTAAGTTCCTCTTTTGACATGCCTTCTTCACCGATTCCAGGGCAATCTACATCCACAATAGTAAAGTTTTTCCCGTCAAACTCGAGTGGATAAACGCGGCAAGAGAGTGGGCGATTATCATAGACTAAACATTTCTTCTGTTCTACATTATATAAAGGACACTTTACAGTTAATAGATCTTCAATTGGAATGCTTCCAAAAGGATCTTTTTTAGGTGTTTCCTCTCCTTCTTTTGGAGGTGGAGGTAATGGTTTTAATATCAGATCCAAACCACCGTCGTGTTTATCATAAATATCAAGATAAGGCATGAAATTTGCAACAACCCCATTACGTGCCCACAATTCTAAGTCCCAAAATGTAATTGGAATTGGGCCTCGTTCTAGACAACAACGTTGACATTGTGTACATTTGAAGGTAAATTTTGCTTTTTCTTCTCCAGATTCTGATACTTCTTTCTTTTCCTCTTTTTCTTCTTTATTTTCAGGTTTTTTTTCGCTTTGATTTTCTTCAGACATATGTAATCCCTTGCTAGATTAAAATTTTATATTCTGATTAATGAAAACTCGTCCTTTAAAAAAAATTTTATCTTTCTATAAATCAATTTAATTATTTATAATATTATTAAAAAAAAAAAGTAGAAAATTATTATAGCTGTTGTTCGATAATAATCTCTCGATTCCGATCAACTTTATCTGGTGTTAATTTATAATACCTCCAGAACACGAATGCTCCAGCAAATATTGATATCGCTGGAATTAACGCGAAGTGTATTTGAATACCAAGGTTGGCAAGTGGAGTTTGCGATGTAGCATCTGGGCTTTGATCAAATCCGGTCAAGAGATGAATAGTTGAAAAACTCACAGCTTGAATAACCAATGCAGCACGACTTATAAATGTTTTAACTCCATTATAAATTCCTTCTTTTCTCTGCTTTGTATCTACAATTGACTCATCGATAGTATTTGCTAATATAGGGGACATTATGACCCAAAATCCTCCTTTTCCTGTACCCCATATAAAGATTCCAACAAGCAATATCCAGTAATCACTAATAAAGAAAAATATGCTTGTTATTAAAAGCAATTGAAGAATCTCTTTAGAAAATTTTTTATAGGTTATTTTAAATATTAGAGAAATTCCCTTATTTGATTTAGTAGAAAAACTTAATATTTTTTAAATATTTCAAATTTTACAAAATAATTACGGTGATTAACGTCAAATCTTTTTTAAAAAATAAGTACCTCATCAGTATAATCTTATCAGTTTTATTAGTGTGTGTATTTTACTTCGGACGATTAACCCCTTTCAATCAAATTAGTTTGATCTTACTTTTTTCCATACTTTCAATTGTTTTCTTATTTTTTCAAGAGCTAATTTTATTTAAATGTACTAAATTTAAAATCTTGTCTAGGAAAGGATTCAATATACTATTAATTAGTGGATTAAACCTTGCATTTGCTTATTCCATAGGATTTACAATTCCACTAATGGAATCCTTAAGCAGGGATAATTTTGGGAATGTTATGATTCCGTTGTTAGTTCTGTTAATTTTTATTATGGTTGATAAATTTGAAAAAGATAGTCGAGGAACTAGTGATAACGACATTATTGAACAGAGTTTCAATCGTCCAGTAATTGAATTTGAAAATAAGAAATATGTATTTTCGAATTTCTCCTTGATCTTATTTGCAATCGGAACACCATTATCAGCATATTTGATATATTTATTTTTTGATAATCAAGCGAATTATTGGCTTCATGAACTCGTGATTAAGCAAACCGTGTATTTCCTTAATTTGTTTTTTAATATGGGTGCTACTGCAAATTATTTGCCTGTCGGGACATATCATTGGAATTTTGGGGTTCCTGGTCAATCAAATATATATTTTGAAACTTTTTGTACCGGAGTTCAGGCAATTTGTGTATTTGCGGGAATAATAATTTTTATTCCTCATTCAAAGGATGTGAGAACCCAGAAGGACATAGTGTGGCGCAAAGCTAAGTCTCTCATTATGTCTGCTGCAATATTTTATGTTGTTAATATTATTCGAATGATAATTCAGATTTATCTCTATTATATTGGATATCCTTGGGAGAGCATTCATGTATCAATTAGTGCGGCAAGTTCTTTTATAGCAGCAATTATTATCTTACTCCTCCACAAATGGATTCCAGAATTCATCATTAGCATTATTTATATAGGTACATTAATCAACAAGAAGTTTAAATCACATAAAAGAGACTTATCTACTAAAGCAGATAAAAATTAAAAAATAATAATGATGAATTCTTCTCATATCCATAACTTTTGAAAAAGATGATTTATAATGTTAAATTTTGAAAAAGAACAATTAGTAATCGAGATTGGAGACGTAAAATTAGGAGGCCAACCGGGAGAGAATCCTCCAGTCATGATTGGTACGGTATTTTATGCTAATCATGCGGCTTTATTAGATGAGAAAACGGGGAAAATCGATGAAAAACTCGCTGAACAAGAATTGAATGAATATGCTGAGATTATTGATGAAACCAATATGCAAGGCATTATAGACGTTGTAGGAGGATATTCAGAGGCTCTCATTAAAGAATGTGAATTCGTTGCAGATAAGGTTGATTTTCCTTTCTTAGTAGATGGGTTAAATGATAGTTCGCGCATTCCTGCATTAGAAGGTTTGAAAGAAATAGGTTTGTTGGATCGAGCAATCCTAAATAGCATAGATGACTCAACAAGCGATGCGAATCTTGAGAAGATCAAGGAAATAGGAGTGAAATATGTAGTACTATTAACTTTTAGCTCAATGTGCATTTTTCCCAAGCAAAAGTTGGAATTTTTAAAAAATACCTTAATTCCTAAAGCTCAAAAAGCGAATATTGAGAATATTATTATAGACACAGCTGTTTTAGATTTACCTTCTATTGGAATTAATATTGAAACCGTCGGAATGATAAAAAAGGAACTAGGGTATCCTGCAGGATTTGCTCCTGCCAACGCGGTTTATGCTTGGAATTTTGGGAAAAAATTTGGGGACGCTTCTCGATGTGGCGCAATAGCTGCTCAGATGGCATATTGTGTCAATGCAGGAAGTGATTTCGTGTTATTTGGTCCAATAAAATTCGCAAAATGTGTCATCCCTGCAATTTCATTAATTGCTGGTATTAATTCATACTATAGAAAAAGAATCATTAGAAAGAAAATCTCGGAAAAAACTCCCTTAACAAAAATTTTCTAAGAAATATACGTTAACAACAAATCTTCAGTAATCTTGAGGAAATTTGGTAATTTAAGGTTTATAGTTTCTTTTTTGGATTCATCATCCATTAATAGAAGTAAAAACATTCCAAATTGATTCACATTTACCTTTTTAAAGAGAATTACTGAATTAGCGACTTTAAAAATAGTTTCATCTTGAGGAACGGTTCTATATTTAGAAAATATTTTATATAAGATCGCGAATTGTGGGGCAGTGAGTTGAAAAACATTTAATAATTCTTCTGGTTTTGATATTGCAGTGATTTTTATTGCTTTAGATGTAAAAAATTCTGCCATGATCAAACCATCGTTGCTCATCAATAATGCTAAATAAATTTTTGTTTCTTTTGAGAAATTACTCAAATTATGTTCAATTAATTTACGGTTGGGGCTGAGTTTAGAAATTCCTGAGGAAAAGGCTCTTAAGATTGAAAAAGAGTCAAAAATACTGGTAAAAAATATTTCAGGCTGTTCGCCATGTGAAACATTAACTAAATTTTGAGTTATTTCCACGATATTCTCCTTGATCTTGGGTAATTGCATTACATCTGGATCAGATTTTGATAAAACATACATGATAGGAGTTTTTTGATCAAAAGTAAGTAAGACTTTTTGAATATTCTCAAGATATTCAATACTCTCTCCAAATCTTTTTTTATCTTTTACATCTATAAAGTAAAATATTAAATCTGCTTCGTAAAGATAAATGTTAGCTTTATTAAGGTACTTTTGCCTAAGACTAACTTGACCACCTAAATCCCAAAGAAATATTGAGGCTCCAAGAGCTTCGATAGAGCGAACTTTGGCACCTAGAGTAGGCTTTACACCAATTAATTTCGAATATTTTCTATCAATAGAAAGTAGAAACGATGTCTTACCAGTATTATCTAAGCCAGTAAATATAATTTTCAATTTTCTTTGTGCTGAAAATGATGTGGATGGTGCTTGTTCTATATCCATAACTTGTTTTAAAAAAGATCTAAAATGGTGTTCTATTTCTTCTTGAGGTTTTACTTGCTCTAATAGTTCTTTATCGAATTTCTGAAAAAATTCTATAATTGAATTTTTCAAGCGATCCATATTGTTATATAGAAAGCTTCTACGATCTTCATCAATAAATAAAGAAAATGCTGTTGCTGCTGGTTGTTCAGCTTGTCCTATTTTAACGAAGTGGAAAAAAGTTAAAGAAGTGGAATGAAAATCGGGAAATGGAATGATACCAAAATGTTTAAATTCCGTTATTTCTGGTTTCTCAAGAATAGATCCATCGCCTATTAATAGAGAGAGATTCTTAATAGAAATATGAGTATAATCTCTCATCGTCAATTCAAGCAAATCTTTTTGTTTTTCTAGTTTTCCCTCATCTTGAGATTTTCTCCTAAATGGGGGAGGAAACATGTAAACGGGTTGAGGACCTAACTTATCATAGACTGCAAATACTACTCCATTGAAAATTGAAGATTTTATTAATTCTTCCATAACCTAAAGCTTAATTATTTGAATCATTATCAGATATATTATTAGGAAACACTAATACATATTAAATTTTATACTGGATCTATTATGCTGGAAAAGATTGCGTCTTCAATTAGAGAAAATAAAAACATAATTGAAAAAAGAGAGATCGATCCATTTGTTCAATTAATTCAGTCTAAATCATATAAAAGTGATAGAGTTTTTTCAGATATTGGCGAAGATTCAGCATCGATTCTCGATAATGAGAATTTAATCCTAATAACAACTGATCGGATAAAAACTGAATATGTCTTAAAGAATCCATTTGGAGCAGGATTTAGTTCAATTTTAGTAGGTATTGATGACATTTATTGTTGTGGAGGAACTCCTTTAGCGGCAAGTTTGATAGTTTCTTTTAAAAACAAACAGATTGGTGAAAAAATAATTGAAGGAGCCATGGAAGGTTCTCAAAAATTTCGTGTGCCGATAGTACGAGGACACACCAATCTTAATAGCAACTATGATGAACTCAGTTCCACCATGATTGGAGAAATAAAAAAAAGCTTGTATTTATCTGCAAAAAATGCACAAATTAACGATGATATCATATTAGCTGTAGATTTCTCAGGTAAAATACCGGATGTAAGCAAATATTATTGGGATACAGTTACATTCAAACAATCCAATGAGGTTTTATTAAGGAGAAAGTCCATGAACATTATTGCTCAACAACAATTAGCTAATTCTGCTAAAGATATCTCCAATGCAGGAATATTTGGAACAATTTTACAACTTATTAAATATTCTAATGTTGGAGCTATAATTTACATCAATAAAATTAAAATTCCACCCTTATTAGTCAGAAAAGGTTATGATTTGGAAACATATACACAAATGTACCTAACCACGTCCTATATATTAAGTGCTCCAGAAGATAAAAGTGATGAGGTTCTCAAGATCTTTGATAAGCATAACATGAATGCCACCGTTATTGGAAAAATTATTAAGGAAGAGTTTTTATTAAAAATAAGTAATGGAAAGGATTCACTTGATGTAGTTAAATTTTAATAAAATTTGAATCAGGTTTAGAAATTTATGGCTCATACTGCACGAAATTTGTCTATTCTCACATTACTAATACTCACGTCAATTTCTATCTCACCTTTAAAACTCATAGCAAACTCAAGTCATCATATACCCCAAGAAGATCAATCAAAAATTCAAATATCACAAGGAGCTCAAAATTTCACTATAGATACTTACCTTCCTTCATTGGTTTGGTTCAATCTTGAACTTAAATTAAATATAAGTGCAAATCAAACAGGACAAATTCAATGCATTTTTAGTGAAACCGCAGGACCGCAATTTTTTAGTGTTGGAAATCGTTCATTATCATTAACTGGTAATAATATATCTCAGATCTTTTATTTACAATTATTTTCTCTTATAAATACCTTACCGGGTATATATCAGTTCTCTTTAAATACCACGGGAGCATTTTCATACAATAAAAACTTTGAAATAGTCTACGGTTTAGGGATGATTCCATTAATTTTGGTTTTTTCTACAATAGTAATTATTCCTATAATAATCATAGTTAAAAAACCTAAAGGAGTAAAAGATGTAAAAACAGAAGAAATAACTTATAGCGACAAATCTGAAACCACCATATCATCAATCGCGGGAAAAATTCATTGTCCAAAATGTCGCAAATCTATCGATGAAGGTTTGACCTTTTGCCCCGAATGTGGTGAGAGAATACCTGAATTTTTGCGCTATAATGCTCCATCAGGAATATAAGATATATAAGAAAAAAATTATTTTTTAATTTGCCGTCATTTCAGTGATCTCTGAACTTTATTCTAATAATTGCTGTTTAGACCGTGTCTCATATATAAATTCAACAAAATAATTTTATTTAATAATAAAATTTATGAAAAAACAGTATTATATGAGAAAGAAATATAAGATATCTCCTAGTAAATAATCAAAGCTAAAATCGAATTGAGACCATTCAGAAATGATAAGGAAGAAACACAACATTAACATAGGATTAATAGGTAAAGGAAAAGTTGGGACTTCTTTCCTCCAAATTCTAAATAAAAAAAATCCAATTATTATAAACTCAATTGAGTTTAATATTAAAGTTGTAGGAATTTTTGAACATGATGGTGCGATTTTAAATGAAAAAGGAATAAATATAGAAAATTTGTTAAGTTTAGGAAAAAATTATCAAGCTCATGATAAGTGGAAATCGGGATATAGAGCATTAGATTACATTGATAAAATTGGCCTTAATATAATGATCGAGACTACTCCAACAACTCCAGAAAACGGAGAACCAGCAATATCTCACATTATGAACGCTCTAAATAATAATATAGATGTAATATCCTCTAATAAAGCCCCATTCTATCTTGAATATGAAAAAATTAAAAAAATAGCAGAGGATAGAATGCGATTAATTAGATATGAAGCTACAGTAGCAAGTTGTGTTCCAATATTATCTATAAAAAGATATTTGCAAGGAAATGAAATAATTGGAATACGTGCTATCTTGAACGGAACTTCAAATTATATCCTTAGTAAAATGTATGATGATGGTACTAGTTTTGGACAAGCTTTAAAAGAAGCTCAAGATTTGGGTTATGCTGAATCTGATCCTAATCTTGATATTAGGGGTTATGATGCCGCAGGGAAATTAGTCATTCTTGCAAATGAATTACTAGGCTATAATAGGACAATAAAAGATGTTGAAATTAAAGGAATTGAAAATATCAATGAAAAAGATATTGAAACAGCGAAATTAAATAATCAGGTTATCAAACATGTGTCATTTGCTAAGAATGAACATTTATATGTAAAACCACAACATGTTGATAAATGTTCATATTTTAATATTAATGGCTCTTTAAATGTCATCGAACTAGAAACTAAAAATGCGGGTAAAATTGTATTATTAGGGCGAGGTGCAGGAGGTATCGAGGCAGCATTAGCAATACTGAATGATTTGATATCTATATTACAAGAAAGAGCAAAATAAGTATGGCATAATGATAAGAAGTAAGCTAATAAAAACGCAATGTCTCCCCCATTAGGCAATAATTCTCATTATTAACTTTTATTTAAGATCTGAAAGTCCATAAACATGTTCCGGAATAAAAGTATTACATCTAGAACACTGATAAAATTGGTTTTTCACTTTTGGGATATGAAGCACTTTTTCCATGATATGCCCACAATCTGGACAGTAAATGGGAATATTGTCTTGTGGAGGGGATATAAAAATACTTGGTTTCAATCGATGTTTTGTTTCCATATATCACATTAATAATAACTAGCATATAACTTTTTGCTTTCGATCATTCGGTGACCATTTTGCAACATTCCATAATCAATAAGATTCATCATAAAATAAGTTATTGGATTCTAAACAAATAAAAAGATTCGAGGAATATTAGGAATTATAAAGAAAGATGATATTGAACTATAATGAGTTTTAATTTCAAAAATAAATTTAAGGGAACAGTATCTATCATTGGAGCAAGTGAAATTGACGAAAAAACAAGGCAAATTTCGATCGAATTAGGACGTTTACTTGCTCGAAATAATTATGCGGTGTCATGCGGAGGTCTTTCAGGTGTAATGGAAGCCGTTTGTCAAGGAGTAAAAGAAGAGGGAGGTCTTACAATTGGAATCATCCCATTTAAAGAAAAAGCCAAAGCAAATGAATATGTAGATATTGCTATTCCAGTTCCATTTTCTCAAGCACGTAATGTTGTGGTCGTTTTGAGCGGAGATGTGTGCGTGGCAGTGGCTGGAAAGGCAGGAACATTATCAGAGATTTGTTTTGCTTGGATCTACGAAAAACCGATAATAGGGCTTACTTGCGTGGAAGGATGGTCATCAAAAATAGCGGGACAACAACTAGATGACAGAAGAACTGATAAGATTCACGGTGCTGATACTCCTCAAGCGGTTATTGATAAATTAAATGAAATATTTACCCAAAATAAATTCAATCCTATAAAAAATATTTAATTTCCTAATCATGTTATACTCAACAAATAAACGTTCTTCTAACGTGAACTTTAGAGAAGCTGTATTGAAAGGACAAGCTTCAGATATGGGGCTTTACATGTTTGAAAAGATCCCTTTCATTTCTCAAGATGATATTTTTGAATTTAAGTCGTTAAATCTTAAAGAAATTGCATTTAAAATTCTCAACCCGTTTTTAAAGAATGATATTAAAGAAAAAACCTTAAAAGCCATTATTAATAATGCACTTGACTTTCCAATTCCCACACACCCTATAACGGATAAAAATTTCTTATGTTATTTAGATAAGGGTCCAACTTGTAGTTTTAAAGATGTTGGAGCAAGAATGTTAGCAAGCTTCATGGAACATTTTCTTATTGAAGAAGAAATAAATATTATTATTTTAACAGCAACTTCAGGAGATACAGGGGGTGCTGTAGCTCAAGCATTCCATAATAAGAAAAATGTTGAGGTAGTAGTCCTCTACCCAAAAAATGAAATTAGCCCTTTACAACGCAAGCAAATGACCACATTAGGAAACAATATCACTGCTATTGGTATCAATGGAAAATTTGATGATTGTCAACAATTTGCAAAAAGTGCATTTGCTGATTCAGATTTATCACATTTAAATCTAACTTCTGCTAATTCAATAAATATTGGTCGCTTATTACCGCAAGCAATATATTATTTTAAAAGTTATTCTGATATCGTCGAACAAAAAAATGAGGATGTAATTTTTTCAGTACCTTCAGGAAATTTTGGAAACCTTACAGGAGGGCTAATCGCGAAGAAGATGGGATTGCCCGTAAAGAGATTTATTTCTGCAGTGAATGAAAATGATGAATTTCCTACATTTTTAGAGACAGGGTTTTATAAAAAAGTAAACCCTTCGAGAGTATGTATTTCAAATGCCATGAATGTTGGTCATCCTTCAAACCTAGCTCGTTTAATTGATCTATACAATGGACAACTTGATGAGGAAGGGAATATGAGCATAAATCCAGACATTGATAAAATTAGAGATGAAATTTTATCGTATTCAATTACTGACAAAATTACTAAAGAGACCATTATTGAATTCAATAACAATTTTAATATTTTGATTGATCCCCATGGAGCTGTTGGATGGGCTGCTTTATTGAGATATCAGAAAGAATTTCCATCAGAAAAAGCGATTAAATCAATTAGTTTTGAAACAGCAGATCCAGCAAAATTCCCCGAGGAAATCATAAAATTAACACATAAACATCCAAAAATTCCCAATTCATTGGAAATTATTCACCAAAAAAAAGAAGTCATCAATTCATTTGAAATAGGGGATTATCGTGATTTTAAGACCTACTTACAAAAGAATTTTTAAACAATCGAATAATCTTTAAATTTACTAAAGAATATATTGGATAATTTTTTTGATTTAACCTAGGTGAAATTATTTTTGGAAATTCAATATTTATCAAAAGGAAAACAGCCAGAAAGACAAGATAAAGAAGAACCACATAAAATTCTCTTTACTGGTTTAGATACAGCAGGTAAAAGTACAATCATACTTGCAATTCAAAGAGAATTCTCAAAAATCGCGCTACTTAAACCCACTCGAGGTGCTCAACGCAGAATTTTTGAGTTTTTAGGAAAAGATATAGCAGAATGGGATCTAGGGGGTCAAATTTCATATAGAATTTCTTATCTTAAAAATCCAGGTAAATATTTTGATGGTACGGAAATTTTAATTTACGTTGTTGACATACAAAACCAAGCAAGGATTCCTGAGGCAATAAGCTATTTAGAAGATGTTATAACGCAATTTAATAACCTTGAAATTAAACCACCTATCTATGTCTTTTTCCATAAATGTGATCCCGCTCTCTTAAGGAATGCCATCAATGAAATGCAAACGATGAGAGTAGAATTAAAAGAGAAAATCAAGAATGCAGCTAACTATAAACAGCTCTATTTCTATGATACGTCAATATATAATCTTCCTAGTATAATTAAAGCAATGTCCGAAATTTTACTAAATTTATATCCTAAATCTGAATTAATTGAGAAAACAATTAATGAGTTTGCTAGAAAAGTAGATTCTGAAGGAGTTGTCATGATTGATGATAATTCTTTAATCGTGGGAAGTTTCTATAAGAATGAAGAAGTCAAAAATCTATTATCTGCATCTACTCCCTATTTTCTCACATTAAATGATAGCTTCCAATTCACTCAAATCCCCTTACCAGGGAAGGAACAAGAAGAAAATAACATGGTAGTTCAAAGATTTGGCCGAAACTTTGTATTTAAGCAAATTAAGCTAAAAGAAGGCAGTCCACCTTATTATTTAATAATGTTAAAACAAGATCCTACCTTAAACGAGGAAGATTTTGATTCATTCGCTAATCTTCTCAAAGAAATTTTAAAGAATTAATAGGATTTTAGGATTAAAGATTTTTTATATTTCTGATTTTTCTTATTAATTAAAATTAATAAATCAAGAGTTTTATTAATATTATACATAAAAACATGTATTTTAATACCAATTCGAATCAGAGAAGAAAAAATTAAAGAGAGATCTCATTGATTATATGTAGTAATTGTGGCGCAACAAACAATGAAGCTAAAGGTCATATCTGTCGTAAATGTGGTGCCTTGTTACCAGTTACGACTAAACCTCCTCGTGTTAGAATTGAAACGAAAAAGCAACCAGTAAAAAAAGTTAGACAAACTCCATCGAAACCTCAAATTAAACCTCAAGAGAAATCCATAAAACAACCAAAATCATTTGAGCTTCAAGAAATACCCAAAGTGAAGGTATTGCCAAGTAATGAACCCAAAGTCGAAGATAATTCAAGTGAAACTGAATCAGAAGAGTATTTCGATGATTTTAGTAAAGAAGAGGAAGAAGAGGAAATTGAAAGAGTAACATTAAAAGAAATCACTCCTGGCCCTTTCAAAGGCTCAATTATAGCACAAAAAAATGTGTATGGGGGAAATATAAAATCAAAAATAGAAAAACCAGACCATTCAATGAAATCAGCTAAATTGGATGAAAATACTCTAAGTAAAGATTCTTTCATCCGTCAAAAACAGTTAGAACAAGATATGTCGAAAGTTTTGAAATTCCTCTCTGAAAAAATTAGCGTTAAAGGATTACCAAGGGATAAACCAGAAGAAAAAAGAGAAGTCAAGAAAGAAAAAGAATCGATACCACCAGCGAGCATGAACGAGATTCTAAGAAATCTCTTAAAAATTGATTTAAATATTGAAGCATCAGCAATTATTAAATCAGAAGGAACAATTCTTGCATCTGCGATCTCATCGCGCATATCTGATACACTTTTTGGTGTAATCGGTCAAAATTTATATATGATTGGAAAAGATATTATAGAAGGATTAAATGCAGGTAAATTACAGAATATATCTGTTAGAGGGAGTGGAGGAGTATTAGATTTAGCCCCTATTTCTCAAGATATGCTTTTAATTTTATTTTCTAACCCTCGAATAAAAAGTGGCATTATTTATTTTGCCGCTAGTATCGTAAAGAAACAAGTAAAACAATATTTGGGATTAAACGATTAATGAATAAAAGTCTGACAATTGTTTTTGTATGAATAATTTATTAATTTTAATTGTTTTAAAATATGACAAGTTTGTTGTTAATTCTTGTAAAAACGAATTAAGTTGATAAATAGAAACCAGAGGTATGTTATTTTCATTAAATTTAATATGATTTTGTTCAAGACTTACCATTACAGGGACTAAAACAAATGGAAACCTTTTTTCAATACTTTCTGAAGTTCCTAAAATATTTTGAACCATATCAGAAAAAATTTCTGGATTTAACTGTAATGCAAGTGCCCGTTGATATTGATGATTTGCAGCTTTATTCATCGCGGAAAAAGAATCTTTATTCACCCACTGTTTGGCATCAAGTATTAAAATATAATGTTTAGATATTCCAACTACATCAATTTCGTATCTTTTTTGAGATGTTTTTATTTTATAATTCGAGCGATCAGAGAATCTAAAGTTTTTAGTTGTTTTGTAATTATTCCTATTAAGAATTTCCTCAACTAATGCTTCAAATCCATTAAAATCAACCAATATTGACAATTTTACAATATCTTCTTCTAAATATCGAATACTTTCAACAATAAATTTGATTTTGTCTATTACTATGTAATTTTTATAATTCCCTTTTTGAATACAAATGGATTTAAAATTGAGTAAATATCCTCTAATCTCGGATTCATCATTACCTTTAAAAAAATGTACCTCTGAAATTCCAACCCATACTTCCGTCACTTTAGTATCCGTTCCTTTCAAGATTTTATATATTTCTGAAAAAAATTGTTTTATGGTCTTTATAGATAACGATAGTTTCATAGTATTTATTCTATCATTACCATAAAATAAGAAAGGGAGGGTAAAAATTAAATGAAAAATCGAGGAAATTTACTATTATTCTCAATAAATTAGATGAAAATCTACATATCATCATATTCTAAACACTAACTAGTTCATTAATAATTTTCTTTTTTAATGTAGATAAATATAATACTTCAGAAATAAATGAATTAAAGAGAATTATTATAAAATGAATCTTCTACCAAGAGTATTCAAGAAGGGGGATGTTGAAGAATTTGAACCCTCTAAAATAATGGACAGCATTATTCAAGAAACAGGTGTGGATGAAGAAAATGCTAGAAAAATCACGGAACTTGTTGTTAGAAGAATCATTAGCTCTAACATGAAATTTTTATCCGGACCTCATATTAGAGAAATTGTCTGTTCAATACTTTCAGAAAATCAATACGAGCAAGAACGAAAACTTTACACTCGTATTGGAATGCCTTTAATGGACTATGAAAAAATCCTTGAAGTCAGTCAAAATAATTCATCAGAGAGAATTATTAATCCAGAAAAGATCCATCATTGGGCTGCCAATCAACTAGCGGAAGAGTATACCCTTCTCCGAATACTTAATGATGAAGAATCAAAAGCACACTTGTTTGGTGATTTATATATTCATCAGCTTAAATATTTCGACTTACGACCTTATAATCAGTATTGGGATCCTCGATTAATTCTAGTACATGGATTACCACCAATTAAAAACTATAATTTGACTTGTAAGTCAAAACCAGCAAAAAATTTAAGAGAAGCCGTTGATCAGCTTGCTAATTGGTTAGGAATGGTACAGACAGAATTCAGTGGTAATCAAGGACTTGAATTTATCACAGTATTTCTTGCCCCCTATATTCAAGGATTAAGTGACTACGAAATAAAAGAAATAATGAAACGATTTATTTTCAGCATAAATTATTTATCGACTTCTTCAGGGAAAAATTATTTAAAGTCTTCTCTTTCATGTTCGACTGGAATTATACCTGCATTGTTAGATGAACCCGCAATTGGTCCGGGTGGGAGTAAACTAGGTAATTATGATTCTTATAAAAAAGAAAACACAAAATTATTTGATATAATAACGCAAATTTACACTGAGGGTGATGATAATAATTGTTATTTCCCTTATCCTGAGCATCTAATTTATTTTAACGAGAAATGGTTAGCTGAGTTTAAAGAACAATATGAATCAATCTGTAAAGAAGTGTTAAAATATCAAACTCCTAGTTTTATTAATATCAATCGGCATAAAATACTTAATAAAATGATGCAGACGTTGCCAAATTCCTATCTCAATCATGGGGTTCTTCAAAAGATATCGTTAAATTTACCTCGATATGCCTTTTCCAATCAAGACGAAACTAAATTTCTTGAATTTCTAAAAACCAAATTAGAGACTTGTTTTGAAATTTTAGATAAGAAGTATACTATTATAGGACAACGATTAAAAACGGGTCATTTACCATTATGTAGTGGTTGGTTAGAGAATCATCAATTATTTAATCTTGAAAACCAAGAATTATGTATTGGATTTGTCGGATTAAATGAAGCTGTTAAAATCTTGACAAATTCTGAATTACAAGAAACAGACACGGCATTAAAATTAGGAGAAAAAATAGTGAAACAAATGTATGATTATTGTGAAGAGCGATCCAAGAATAATGGAAAACATTATTCTTTAATTAACTCTTCATCTAAAGGAGCAATTATGCGATTTTTACGTCTGGATTCAAAACACTTTCCCAAATTAGCTCAAGAAAATTATCAAAAATCTTCCCATTTTAGAGATATAGATACTCTTGAATTAATCGACAGGATTAAAAAACAAGGTAGATTTCATCCATGGATTTTAAATGATGCAATAGTGGAAATTTCGTTGAGGCATCATAAAGAAAATCTACAAAATCCAGAAGATTTAATGAAAATTTTATCCTATAGTTGTACAAGCACTGAAATCTTTAGCCTAAAATTTCTCTCTTGAATTTGAATGAATAATTAACCATTTCAAAATATATTCAATAAATTAAGCTTAACAAATATTTAATAATAGGTTCTGCTATTATAAATAAAAAGTTAACACATACTTTTATAGGATTACTGAGAGAATCATTAGATAATTTGGCACGAGATTTAAGGAGTCTTTCTAATCACTATATCTTAATTGCACTCATCTCTTACATTTATGCTAAGGTTTAGATAATATGATCGACCAAAAACCGGAAATTATAAAGGCAGTTGTATTCAGTATTTTTGATGAAGATGGTCCAACACCAAAAATCTATTGGCCTAGAGACATGGAAGAATCAGCCAGATTGCTTATTGCCATGAAGACTATATCAATTTTAATGGGAGATGCAATTTACCAAGATGGCTCATCTACCAGTGAAATTAACTATTTTGGAATTTTACCTTTCCCAGATCTGAAATTAAATGGTCTAACATACTTTTTTTTAATACCTGATTCTCAAGCACGTGGTAATGCCAAAGCTTCTACAATAACAATATTGATTGATGAATCTAATCGAGTATTTTTCTATGAAAATATGAAATATCTCCGAATAATTGTAGATAAGGCTGCATCTAAAATCCAGGTAACAAAGGATTTTAATGAAATAGAGAAAATTGTTGAAAGTTTGAAGGAAGAACTTATAGAATTTACAAAAGATTTAGGAGATATTTTATCAACTAAACGCCAACTAAAGATTCTATTCACGGGGATTGATGGAGCAGGAAAAACTAGCTTTCTTTTGGGAGTTAAAAAAAGATATTCGGAAATTATTAAGGTTTTACCAACAAAGGGTGTTTCTAGATCACAAGAACACATATTTGAGCAGCAGAACTCACAGATTTCAATATGGGATTTGGCAGGTCAGAAATCATATCGTGATAAATTTATCGAAGAAAGCAAATTTTATTTATATAATATTGATTTAATGTTTTATTTTATTGATATTCAAGATGAAGAAAGGATTGAGGAATCTCTTAAATTATATAAAGAAATAATTTATAACTTAAAGGAGTTAAATGAGTTTCCCTCAATAATTATTTGCTTAAATAAACATGATCCTGACTTAAAAGACACCAAACCAATGAGAAAAAGAATAAAAAACGTTACTATTGATATAGAAAAACAATCTGAGGGATTTTTCTTCAAGATTTTTTACACATCTATATTTGATCACTGGTCCTTGATTTCAGCATATAGTTTTGGTCTTAGTCAACTGAGTCCAAATCGTGAATTATTTGTAAACCAATTAAAGCAGTTTGCAATGAATACAAATTCGGAAGCAATTTTGCTACTCAATGATAATGGCATTATATTATCCAGTTATTCAAAATCTGAGATTTCCGATACAGTGTTTGAAATATCCGCTCCACATTATCAAACATTATTTAAGACGTTTAAAGAGTTTAAGTTATTGAAAAAAGATTATCTCATATCATCTGGAATTACTGAGGATTCAAAAAGCATGATTTTTAAGCGGATAATTGTCGATCAATATAATCTTTATCTCCTATTATACGTAGAAGAAGAACAAGGGATAAAAAAAGTAGAAAAAAATTTATCTGATTTTGTTAAAAATATAAAAGATTTGATTAAAAACTATATTTGATTCATTTTTTATTAAGATTTAGAAATAAAAAACAAAAAAAAGGACTTAATAAATCCATTTAATTCGTTTCTTTCTTCTCCTTGAAATCACGATATAAGTTACAACGAAGATGACACCCACTATGGAACTTAAAGCAATAATCCAGATTAATTGATAATCAGGAAGTAGATTAGTTCCAAGTACAGTAACTTTGAGAGAATATTGATAACTTTTATCTGAAGTACTTTGATATACAATGCAAGGATGGGGGAACTCACTTTCGTCAGGTAACATAGGAATGTGAAACCAAGCACCAACATTTAAATTTAATCGTAGATAATCAACTTTATTGGCGTAATTTCCTCCTGAATTCCAAGTAGGGTCACAAGCTATCCAACCCATATTTGGCACATAATATTCGACCCACGCATGACCTAAAAACGTGCTTTCTGATTGATCAGTTAGATGATAATTCCATTGCTGTCCAATATATGGCCTTAATGATGGATTTGCTGATATTACATATCCCGTAACTTTTCTTGCGGGAATACCTTGACATCTAAGAAGCGTTATCATTAAAGTAGAATATTCACTGCAATCTCCTCGGGAATGATTAAGTGCCCAAGAAGCTCCCATTTCTTGAGGTGGAAGTGTATCATCATATGTCAAATAGTCTGAAACCCAATTACAAATTTTTGTGGCTTTTGTGATAGGGTTATCTTCTAGATTAACTATACTATTTGAAGCGGCTATTATACTTGGATCGGTTGTATTATAATATGTTTCTGAATGATTACAGTATAAATCAAACATCTCATCTGAAGTATCATATAGACCAATTTGACTCATATTTGCATTAACAAATGAAATTTCATTTAATTTTACATGATATTTTTGGCTTACGATGATTGACTCAGTTGGTGCTAACGTATTATTAAAAACGTCGTAAGTATTATTAAATCGATCCTGTAAAGTAAAAGGAGCTTCGCTTGTCCCGATTATTTTACTAAAAAGTAAGGTACTCTCTTGATATGGTGGAACAAAGTGAGTCAACCTATCATTTGGTTGGCGATCATCTAATCGAGAGAATTGGAACCAATATTGACCACTTGCTGGTGAATTATGTGTCAAAGTGAAGTTAATCTCTATTTCATAAGTTACACTTTGAACAATTTCATAATTAGATACTCCATTTTCAGAAGATAAGTCAATTCTGCCATTATTTGGCAAATTTCCATTATAATCTTGATAAAAAAACGGAACTAAGATTGACATTAATAGCAACGTTAATAATAGGAAAGATTTTTGCGAACTTTTCATCGTTAAGAAAGCTAATTTATTTTATTAATGTTATAAAAATTAATATTTTTATCTTTATTCATTATTGAAATAAACTTGACTTGATTTATTGAGATTCCGGATTTTTCTTTTTTGTCATTTTAACAATAGAAAACATTCTTAAGGGCATGGTCTTATTATCTTGATAAGATTTGAAATTTTTCTGATTAGGACTTTGATTTATAAAATTTATTTAATTGATGGAGATAACGGCATTTCTATACTTGATACAAGTTTTAAAGAGTTTCAGAAAGATAAAATAGATGATAATTTAATTCCTGGTTTCTTTAATGAAATTAATAAAATTATTGATAACATTCAAGATGCAATGGCCAAAGGAAAAAAAGAAACTGAATTTGTAAGGATGTTAGAATCAGAATATTCTGTTATATTGATTTATTATCACGCTGCTTCTAGAATTCTATTTTGCAGTATATCAGATGCAGATGATGATACTGAAAAATTAGTCGAAGTAATTCACAAAATTGCGAATAGGTTTTGGAAAAAACACAAATCAGATATCACGAATTTTCGAACCACTACTGAAAAAAGTGCGTTTAAAACTATCGTCGCAGATATTGAAAATTTATGCCACGGGGGGCATATTGCCGAGGTTTTCCCAAAATTGATGATTGGAAAAGGCGTGTTAGAGAAAATCTTGTCAATGGGCATGATAAATGATTTTGAATATTATGTTGCGTTGAAATGTACGGGTGATAATTCGCCTTTAAATATCTCTAGGATAATGCAAAGACCTAAAACTAAAATCATGGATTCATTAAAAAATCTACATCAATTAGATATTATCACCATGTGAGATATAGTACCTCTTTTAATAAAAGAATTCTCCCGATTTTTTCAGATTTAAATCGAAAAAAATAAAAGCTTTAAAGGCTTATTTTAAATACTTTAAAATAAAATCGAAGAGTGCTTGAATATGGAAAGTAAAGATGCCTTAAAATCTGTTGTAAAGTCACCCGCAAGAGATGCTCACTTAAAGGCAGGGAAAGGTTTTTCATTATCAGAAATAGAAGCATCAGGACATTCTCTAGAAGTGATCAAAAAACTAAATGTTAAAATAGATTACTTTCGAAAATCCTCTCATGATAATAATGTTAATGTGCTTAAATCTATTAAGATAACTACTTCTAAAGATAAAAAGCGGGAACCATTTGTAAAGAAAGAAAAGAAAAGGACCCCATTTAAACCAAAAACTAAGAAAACTAAGAAAAAACCTACTCCGGCAACTGTGGTAACAGAACAAAAGGCAGAAGTGATATCAAAGGAAAAAGATAAAAAGGAAACCAAGAAGGAAATTAAAAAGCAACCATCTGAAATAAAACCCGTTGAAACTGGTAATACGCCACTTGTCAAGTTATCTAAACTTGGTCCAACCACTTCATCAAAATTTAATGAGATTGGAGTTACTTGTGTGGAAGATCTTCTTAAAGAAAACCCCGAAGAATTAGCTTCATTAATCAAGGGATGTTCTGCAGAAAAAATATCAAAATGGATTGAAGAAGGAAAGGAACTTATTTCGAAATAGTTTTATTTTTCTTACTCGATATCCTTAAGAACCTATTATCATTAAGAAGATCTATTTATTCTTTTACTCTAATAGAAATTTAGCTTACAATTTGAGGGAAAATTTTGGAATATAATTATTATGTGTATGAAAAATCTGAAGCTAATATAAAAATTAACAGCATGCCTAAATGGTTTCAGGAGATTACGTTCGAAGGAAATGAGAATGAAGGAAGTTTGATCCTGCATTCTAATAATGCTTATGATGAATATTGGGGAGCAAATGCAAAAATGGATATTTCCTGGGAAAAAAAAATACGGGGATCATTTTTCTTCTCAAAAGAAGTACAGCGTTCAATCGATACATATAATGCTATCGGTTTGGTGGTATTGAATAAAGAGAATACATGGCATTTATCTCATGAATTCACATATTGGTATGGGAGACGCGTGAAAATGTTGCATAAACGACACTACCCTGCCAAAAGTGTTCACGGAATTTTTTATTGTGATATGACTGAGCGATTATTCAATATTCATACGGAGATCATTGACAAATTTTATGAGAATTTCAAATCTTTCATAGAAAAAAGCTATGTTTCTTTCATATGTCATGGGGAATAAAATTCATTATTTTTTTCTGCTAAAATGAAATAATTGTCTTTTCCATTGGGTCCTCCTAATTTGCTCAATCGTAAAATTTTAAATCCAACTAATAATCTTTTAAGTTCATTTTTTGAGAATAGATGATAATAGCGATTAAATGTAATTTGTTTACTTGAAACAGTCCACGGAATTAAAATATCTCCAAATTCATGCAGACCAAATGATTCTTGCCTCTTCTTATATTTGAATGATAACTTTTGTTTCATGAATTCAAAAAAAAAATAATTTCTATACTTCTTTTGGAATTTTCTCCATACTGAAATGATAATATATCCATTTTTTCTAAGCATTAAGTTAGAAAACTCCATTATAAGACTCCGTTCTGTAATATTCATAACATGATGAATAGAAGCGATTGAAAATATAGAATTGATAGAGCTAGGTCTTATAGGAAGTGCTAACATGTCACTCAATAAAAAATGGATATTACGTTCTCGTAAATCTTTCCTCTCCCTAGCTAAATGTAAGAAATTTAGTGATTTATCTATTCCAATTACGGAATTGTTAGTTTTTTTTAATAATGGCAAATTTCTTCCATTTCCACATCCTAAATCAATAATTATTCCGTTAAATTTATAATCTTGATTGTCCAAATCTTCCAAAAAGATCTTTAATGGAATCCAAGGATTCTTTCTTTTATTATCATAGTCCTTGGCAAAACCGTCATAACAAGATTGCTTCATATCTTATTAATAGGGACATATTTTAAAATGGATTTGATATATGATTGAAATCTTTTTTAAACATTTTTTTTTAATTATTACTAACATAAAAAAGTAAATATTATACTTCTAATTTATTGATATAACCTACTAAGTTTAATTAACAAAGATTTATAATGGAACTATTCAATGAGTTATTGACAGCACTATCTCAATCATTACGAATAGAGATTTTAGATTATTATCAGCGATTTTACTCCTATACTTTAAATTTGCTTGAGCACAAAAATATTGATATTGGTAATTCAATCGTTCGAAATGACGAAAAAAAAAATATAGGAATAATTAATAGTATTGTTGAAACTATTGCTTCTGCTTTAAATTCAATTGGTATCACATCTAAATCAATTGATTTTAAAGAAAACCTAACTAAGGAATTTTTATTAAGAAGTAATAATGAAATAAAGGATTATAAAGAACTTTTTGATATTATTGGAAAAAAATTTATTAATATACACCTTTTCAATATTATCTTCGAGTATATCATTGATATTGATACAGAAAAATTGGATAATTTAGATCTCTTTGATTTGCTTCCTGATAATTTTAAAACAAAGTTAAATGAATTTAAAAAAAACTTACATTTTCAAGATAGAGATAAATTTAAAGTTAAATCTTTATACCCGAGTATAGGGAAATTATTTGACTCAACTAGCTTGAAAATTATGGATGAAATAAATTCTAATAATGATTTAGATATAGATATACTTAAAAAACTGCACGATGCCAAGGAAAAGAATATTGAAGCATTAAAGAATCCAATTTTACAAGATACTCGACAATATTCTTTGGAAGAAGGGCAAAAAAATTCTGTCATAACACCCGATCTAAGTTGCAGATCGTTAAATGGAGATTATTATTATGATCTTTTTGGTAATCTTCCATTACTTAAAAGTGAAATTATAAAATTAGTGAAAATCGACTTTGATAATTTAATATCCATAGCAAAAAACCCTGAATTCCTGGATTTGGAAAGTCTATTTTATTATGTAAGCATACATCAGATATTTGGTTTACAAATACCCTTTAGTACAGGAGAAATTATTAATATTTTAACTCGTTATATAAGTGGAAAGATCTTTAGCACTGGTATGTATCATATCTCAAATCCTTTAAGCAACTTTTTCGGTCTTTCAATTATATCTGAATTAAAATTAATAAACGATATTGAGATTGTCGATTTACTGGATATTGAGATGTTCCTCGAAAACGAACTTAAATTATATTTACCTCAGAAATTATTTCTAAATTATTTCACCTTAATGAG
>Ga0315536_1000087_pt1 | contig 41091 bp, 30 predicted proteins | sample SalMarSW160230MG_FD_203093 | JGI IMG/M metagenome (GOLD analysis project Ga0315536, IMG submission 203093) | Salt marsh sediment microbial communities from the Plum Island Ecosystem LTER, Massachusetts, United States - Salt Marsh Sediment SW1602-30 ...
ACAAAGAGATATAGTTACTGTTAATAATCCGCGTGATATAAATTCAAGACAGATAGACGATAACAATGTAAGAACTTTTATCGCTTCAAGAGATGAACTTACTAGAAACCAGAAAACCGATGTAAACATCAGGAATGATAAAAGAAGAACTTCTCTCGATATTTCGAAAGTAAGAATCGGTGATAGAAATCATGATAATAATATAAACAGAAATAATGTTGAGGTTAACAAAAACTTAAACAAGAACGAAGTAACAAAAGAACTGAATAAAAGAAATATTAACGAAGTAAAGAGAGATGTAAATAAGAATAAAGTTGAAAATAACCGGAATGAAAAGATCATCCTGCAAAAGAATAACAGGACAAACACTGAGTCGAAAGTAAATAAAAACAGAAATCAATTCAATCAAAAGAATAATACGAAGAGATTAAATATTGAACAGAATAGAATAAAAGAGATTAAGACTAATACTAATAAACCGAAGATTGAATTCAAGATGAATACTAACAGAACGAATTATAATCAGAAGAAAGAAATTGAGGTTAACCGTAAGTCGAGTAGTAATAACAGGAAAACTATAACCAAACAAAACACCAGGGAAACAAAACAAACAACCAGAACGAACAGGAGCAATGTAAATCAGAAAAAAAGAAAGTAATAGTTAGAATATGCCTTCTCTCTCCTCGAAATAGCGGTACGTTGATAATTTATCATGTACCGCTTTTTCATTTGTTTAATAAATCATAATCGGAATTCTAATAGCAATTCTTATAATGAAAATTCATATTTTTTAGCTTTATTCGAAAAATTAGATTAATTTTTATAATTGAAATTATGAGATTTTTCTGAATAGTAACTGTTATGCGTAAATTTTTTAAACAAAAAGGGGTAAAATTCAGGGAAATCAACATACAATTCAGGTTATCATATCCACTTATTTCAGATTCACTCATCATAAATTTTCATTGCAATTGTAATTCATCCCCCAAACTAAATCGATGCGGGTTAATTTATGTTGAGTTTATTTAGAGGAGAATTTTTAAATGAAAATCAGTAAAGAAGAAGCATTAAATTATCATTCTTCAGGAAGAAAGGGTAAGGTTGAAGTTATTGCAACCAAGCCATGTCTCACTTCCAGGGATTTATCTTTAGCGTATACTCCCGGAGTAGCCGAACCTTGTCGTGAAATCAGTAAAAATGTAGAAGACGTTTATAAGTATACGGCTAAAGGAAATTTGGTTGCGGTTGTTTCAAACGGAACAGCTGTTCTTGGACTCGGTGATATCGGACCGGAAGCGGGAAAACCAGTTATGGAAGGTAAAGGGGTTTTGTTTAAAAGATTTGCTGACATAGATGTTTTTGATATAGAAATTAACAGTAAAGACCCAAAAGAAATTATCAAAACAGTCCAACTTCTTGAGCCAACATTCGGAGGTATTAATCTCGAGGACATTAAAGCACCTGAGTGTTTCGAAATTGAAGAAACTCTGAAGGCAACTACGAATATTCCGGTATTTCATGATGATCAGCATGGAACTGCTATTATATCCTGTGCGGCGTTAATAAACGCAGCAGAAGTTGCAGGAAAAAAATTGAAGGATCTGAGAATAATTGTGAATGGCGCTGGCGCTTCGGCAATTTCCTGCAGTAAGCTTTACGTTAATGCCGGCGTTAAAAAAGAAAATATTTTCATGTTTGATTCCAAAGGTTGTCTTACTAAAGATCGAAAGGATTTGAATAAATACAAACAAGAATTTGCACAGGAAAAAGGCTATCCTTCCTTAGCAGATGGTGTAAAAGGGGCAGATGTTTTTGTGGGATTATCTGTAGGTGGAGTGATGACTAAAGATATGGTAAAATCTATGGGGAAAAAACCGATCATTTTTGCAATGGCAAATCCCGATCCTGAAATAATGTATGACGAAGCCGTTTCAGTAAGGGATGATTTGATAATGGCAACCGGTAGAAGCGATTTCCCAAACCAGGTTAATAATGTTCTGGGATTTCCATTTATTTTCCGTGGTGCACTCGATGTTCGTGCAACTGCTATAAATGAAAAAATGAAAATGGCAGCTACTTTGGCTCTGGCTCGTTTGGCTAAGGAGAAAGTTCCCGAAATGGTTATAAGAGCTTACGGCGGTGAGGAATTTACATTTGGGCAGGAATATATAATCCCAAAACCTTTCGATCCGAGAGTGCTCTGGTACATAGCGCCTGCAGTTGCAAAAGCAGCTATTGAATCAGGAGTTGCAAAGATTAAGGAAATGGACTGGGATAAATATGAAGACCAGCTAAAAGAAAGACTCGGACTTTCTAAAGAAATAATCAGGGCAATGATTCACAAAGCGCAGAAGCAGCCTAAGAAAGTCGTATTCCCTGAAGGAGAAGAAGAAAAAATTATCAGAGCAGCTCATGTAGTTTACCAGGATCATATTGCTTATCCGGTGTTACTGGGTAATGAATTAACAATAACAGAAACAATTAAACGTTTAGAATTTGATCCTGAAGAATTTACAATTGTAGATCCTGGCAAGAGTGATAAACAACTTGAGTATTCGCAGGCATTTTTTAAGAAACGTGATCGCAAAGGAGCTACCTTAAAAGATGCACGTGAATTGATGAGGTATCCGAATTATTTTGGTTCAATGATGGTGGAACTCGGTACAGTCGATGCATTGATAAGTGGTTTAACAACAAGCTATCCCAATACAATTCGTCCAGCACTTCAATGTATAGGAGTTAAGGAAGGATTAAAAGTTGTTTCAGGTTTGTACATGGTTTTCGCTAAAAATGATGTTTACTTTTTCGCCGACACAACTGTAAATGTAAATCCTAATGCAGAACAGCTTGCAGAAATTGCAATCTCAGCAGCAGACACTGTTAAAGAGTTCGATGTTTTTCCAAAAATTGCTATGCTATCATTTAGTAATTTTGGAAGTGCGCCCTATCCTGAATCATTTAAAGTTAAAGAGGCAACAAGACTCGTTAAGCTACGCCGTCCCGATCTGATTATTGACGGTGAAATGCAGGCAGATACGGCCGTTATGGCGGACATTCTTGAAAGTGAATTTCCATTCAGTCAGTTAAAAGGACATGCAAATGTTCTTGTTTTCCCGGATCTGAATTCCGGAAATATTGCTTACAAGCTGATGGCAAGAATTGGGCAGGCATCAGTTATTGGTCCTATTTTAATGGGAATGAAGAAACCTATTCATGTTCTGCAGCGAGGTGCAACTGTTGATGATATTATAAATATGACGGCAATTGCCGTTGCTGAAGCTGGTTCCAAGAGAAAATAAATTATTAGCGACTTATTTGAAAATGCTGATTTAGCTCCCAGAAGAAAATATTCTACCGTTCATAAAGGTTAATTCGGTTTTTACCTAATTAACCTTTTATTTTATTTTTAAGTATTTGATATTTGAAGTAAATATTTTAAACTATTTTATTCCCGACTATGAAAGAAATCAGGATGCTTGCGGCTATAATGTTCACCGATATGGTGGGATATACCGCAATTATGCAAAATGATGAAAGGCTTGCCAAAACACTTAGGGATAGACATAAAGAGGTTCTGGAGAGATTTACTGGAGAGCATCGTGGTCAGATTCTTCAATATTACGGAGATGGAACACTGACTATTTTCGGTAGTGCAATTGAAGCCGCAATATGTGCAGCTAAAATACAGGAAGAACTTCAAAAAGAACCCAAAGTTTCGATAAGAATCGGACTCCATTCGGGGGATATTGTATATGATGATGAAGGAATTTACGGAGACGGTGTAAATGTTGCCTCAAGAATTGAAAACATCGCTTTACCGGGAAGCGTGTTGATATCCAAAAAAATTAATGATGAACTGAAAAATCAGAAAGATATATCAACAAAATATATCGGCAGTTTTCAACTTAAAAATGTAAAAGATCCTGTTAAAATTTTTGCCATTGAATCGAATGGATTAGTGGTTCCAAGACATGATCAGATTGAAGGAAAAATAACGGTTTCAGATCGTTCCATAGCAGTGCTTCCTTTCATTAACATGAGCATCGATAAAGAAAATGATTACTTCAGCGATGGGATGACGGAAGAAATTCTAAATGCTTTGGCAAAAGTAAACGGTTTGATGGTTACTTCAAGAACTTCCTCGTTCGCATTAAAGGGAAAAAACTCCGACATAAGAGAAATAGGAAAAATGCTTGGCGTGAAATCTGTTCTTGAAGGCAGCGTTAGAAAGTACGGGAATAAAGTAAGAGTAACCGCACAGTTGATTAATACAGATGATGGTTATCATAAATGGTCGGATACTTATGACAGCGAACTTGAAGATATTTTTTCTGTGCAGGATGAAATCGCCAAATCAATAGTTGAACAGCTTAAGAAAACACTTTCACTGAATATATCTTCCAGACCCTTGGTTAAAATTCCTACGGATAATATGGAAGCATACAATCTTTATCTTAAAGCTTTATTCCATTGGAATAAATGGACGAATAAAGATATTGCACTTTCTATAAAGTATTGTGAAGATGCTCTTAAGATAGCACCTGATTTTGCTTCGGCTTATGCACGTTTATCTGCTTGTTATGTTTATTCCGGCGCTGTTGGTTATATGCCTAATGATAAAGCTTATTCCAAAGCACGGGAGTATGCAGAAAAATCGCTTCAACTGGATGACTGTTTACCGGATTCGCATTTATCGCTTGCAATGGTAATGTATTTTAACGATTGGGATTGGAAAGGTGCGGAAAAATGTTTTATGAAAGCGCTGGAAATAAATCCTAATTCTGCCGAAGCTCACGAGTATTATGCAATGCTGTTAACGACTCTTGGGCATCATAAGAAAGCTCTAAAGGAAGCAGAGATGGCTTTCGCGCTAGATCCTCTGAATGCACCGATAAGTCATATTCTTGCATATATTTATTATAACAACAACCTGATCGAAGACTCTTTTGCACAGCATGAAAAAACGATGGAAGTTGAGCCCGGGTTTGGAGATTCCTGGAACAGTTCTGCCTGGATGCATTTAAAAACTGGTGAATACAAAAAGGGAATTGAATTAATGACGAAAGTAATGGATCAGCCGGGAAACAGATCTAAAGCTTTGTCCGGATTGGGTTACGCTTATGCCAAGCTCGGTGATGTTGAAAAATCAAGAAAGTACTTGAGTGATCTCGAAGAGTTTCAGTCAGATGAACTTCATCTGAATATGGAAATTGCTGCAATTCATATTGCACTCGGTGAAGTCGATAAAGCCTTTGAACATCTTAACATTGCCTGCGATAAAAGACTCGGAGGAATGAATTTTATTATGGGAAACTACTGGAAGGAAATTCATGATGATCCGCGTTTTAAAATAATTTTAGATAAAATGGGAATTCCTACAGAATGATCAACAAAGTCTTCTTTTTGATTATAAGTTGACTTTACTTATCCGTGATTCTATGAGGATTTATTTAATTTAATATAGTAATGAATCAATCTTGTTAATGAGTAGCAATCTAACTAAATCTTAAAATGAAGTTTATTATTAGAAGCGTACTGGGTTTATTTTTTTTATTGGTTGTTGAATCCATCTTTTCCCAGGATAAAGAGCCCTCAATACTAAATGCGTACAAAATTAATGCGGAATCTAACAGGATTATCTTTTTGCCAAAAGAATTAAAAGAGGTTTCGGGATTAACATGGGGTGGAGAGCAAATTATTTTTATGCACAACGATGAAAAGGGAATAGTCTATAAGTTCGATATAAATAAGAAAAAGATTATTAAAAAATATGAGTTGGGTGAAAAACATATTAGAAAAGATTTTGAAGACATTGCAGCAATTAATGATTCGATTTACCTGATATCAAGTCATGGAATTCTTTATAAGTTTTCTTTGGAAGACGGACATAAAGAAATCCCTTTCCGAAAAATAAATACTGGGTTGGATAAAAAAAATAATGTGGAAGGTCTATGTTATGATCCTGGAGCAAATGCTTTTTTGCTTGCTTGTAAAGGTTTTTCCGGTAAAGGTTATAAAGGATATCGCGCAGTTTATGAGTTCAGTCTTAAGAACGATAAAGTGAAATCAAAACCACGTTTTTTAATTTCGTTAGAACAATTAAAAGATGAATATGGCATCAAAGGTTTTGCTCCTTCCGGGATTGCACTTCAAAAAGAAAGCGGACATTTCTTTTTGATCTCTGCTGCACCGGAAGTACTAATAGAATTGGATCCAAATGGAAACCTGGTAAATGCAATAAAGTTTAACGATAAAATACACAAACAGCCCGAAGGAATAACTTTTTTAAGCGATGGTTCTCTTGTCATTTCTGATGAAGGAAAGGATCATAAAGGTAAAATTACGATTATCAAATACAACAATTAAAATTTATTATTAGATCCATGTTAAAATTTTACTTTCTGTAAAGTGTGTTGAAAATGATGATTATATTTTGTTCACTCTATTTTTTCCTTTCAATTAATGAACACTGTTTATGAAATTAAAGCTGCTCGTCATTCTTATCGTAATATTCGTATCTTCAATTTGTGCGCAGAAACAGGTCATAAATAAATATATAACAATTATTCCCGGTGAAAGATATGAAGCCGGTTGGTTCTACGAATTTTTATTTGGTAAACATTGGAGAGATGTCTGGACGACACCGTTGAAAGTTGAAGTCCTTAACTTAAATACATTTGCTAATGGATTAACTCCAATAAAAAAAGGTGGTGGATTTCAGACAAAATCTTTGAGATTTAAAGGAAATGATGGACAAATCTGGAAATTCCGTTCAGTGGATAAAGATCCCTCACAAATTCTTCCACCTTACTTACGTGAAACCGTTGCAGATAATCTTGTTCAGGATCAGATAAGTTCTGCCAATCCTATGGCACCTCTCGTTGTTGTTCCTATGCTTGAGGCTGTTGGAGTACTTGAAGCGAAACCTAAACTCGTTTATTTACCTGACGATGAGAAACTTGGAGAATTCAGGGATGAATTCGGAGGAATGCTCGGTTTTATTGAAGTACATCCGGATGAAGGTGAAGCTGATGTACCGGGATTTGCAAATGCACTTGATGTAAAAGGAACTTATAAACTTCTTGATCATCTCGAAAAAAAACGCAATCAGAAAATGGATGCGGAAGAGTATCTTAAAGCACGGTTAATGGATATTCTTTTCGGCGATTGGGATAGACATATGGATCAATGGCGCTGGGCAAAATATAAGGAGGAAAATGGGAAAATCTGGAAGCCGATTCCGCGCGACAGAGATCAGGCATTTAGTAAATACGATGGCGTGTTTCCTTTCGTTGCTTCATATATCATTCCACAGTTAAATGATTTTGATTATGATTATCCTCAGATAGAAGATTTAACCTGGAACGGAAGATTTCTCGACAGACAGGCTTTAACAGAATTAAGTAAACAAACCTGGGATTCAGTAACTGCGTTTGTACAAAGTAAAATTACGGACGAAGTGATTGATAATTCGGTAAAAATGCTTCCTCCCGATGATTACAAAATTTGTGCGGAAGAAATTTCATCTAAATTAAAATCGAGAAGAGATAAGCTCAAATGGGCTTCCAATGAGTTTTATAATCTTGTGAATAAATATGCTGATGTTTTTTGCAGTGCAAAAGACGATTATGTTGAAGTTAACAGAATCAATAATAAATCAACAAGAGTTAGAGTTTATAAAAGACGTAAAAAGACAGGCGGTAAAAAAGAAGAGCCCTTATTCAACAAAATATTTGATAATAAAATTACTGTAGAAATAAGAATCCATTTAAATGATGGGGACGATAAAACCTATGTTTTTGGTGAGTGTAACGAGAGTCCTATTATCAAAATTGAAGGTGGAGAAGGGAAAGATGAGTTTGTGGACAGTTCCGTAGTACACGGATATTACTTTTCGATTACACCTTTCCGCTCAACTCAAACTAAAACTTATTTTTATGATGGAGGAAGTAAGACAGAAGTAACACTGGGGGATGGAAGTGTGTATGATGCTTCCGATTATCCTGAGCCAAAAAATGATCTGGAAAAATATGAACCACCTTTGATAGATCGTGGACACAACTGGCTTCCTATTCCTGTTTTAGGATTGAGCAACGATTATGGTTTACGAATTGGTGGTGGTGTTCAGCTTAATAAATATAATTTCCGAGCTGTTCCACAGGAATATAAACAACAGATAACAGCAAGTTATGAAACTAGATTTGGAAATATTGCCGCAGCTTACCAGGGAGATTTTTATAATGTATTTAAGAATTTGAAATTAAATCTCGTTATCTCAGGCACTGAACAATTACTTACAAGGTATTTCGGTTATGGTAATGAGACTAAATACAATTCTTCTCTTGAATCAGCAGACTATTACAGGGTTAATCAAAGACAGTTAACACTATCGCCATCTTTCTATTATGATTTTAATGACAGGATTACGGGCAGCTTTGGAGTTTCGCTTGTTCAGACGAAAACCACTCTTCAAAATGATACTTTATTAACCGGATTTCGTTATATGGAATATGGCAAAGGCACAATAAACTCAGTTGGTTTACATTTTGGTTTTAAGATAAATGGCAAAGATAATATCCAATTTCCCCAAAACGGTTATGCAGTAAGCTTCGACGGTTCAATCTATCCTGATGTGTTTAATACTGCTGAAACATATTACAAAGCAAATCTGGATCTGAGAAGTTATATAACACCTGAGTCGGTTTCTTTTGCAACCATGGCTTTACGCGTTGGTGGAAGCAGAGCTTGGGGCAAGTATCCGTTTTTTGATGGCGCAACTATTGGGGGGAAACATAATTTAAGAGGTTATCTGAATAGAAGGTTTTCAGGCGATGCTTCAGTTTTCGGGCAAGCTGAACTGAGATTGTATTTAGCGGATATAAATATACTTTTGAAAAGTAAACTTGGGATAAATCTTTTTGCAGAAACAGGTAGAGTTTTTATTCTTGACACACCATCTAAGCAATGGCATCGATCATACGGGTTTGGTGTTTGGTCGGCTTATTTTGATTGGAAAATAATCGGTGCAGCTTACCTGGCATTTTCCCCGGAAAAAACTTCTATCGGTGTTGGATTTGGAATGGGATTCTAGAAATTATTTTAACTCTTAGCAATTAAATTATAAATATCATACTGACTTCTGATTTCTTCTTTCCCATTTTGCTTATAAAGATTAATTTGGTTGTTATCAATTATTCTGGCTTTTACATTATCATTCCATTGGATATCAATCATCTTTTGTAAAAATGATTGTATTTGTTTATCATAAATAGGGAAGCACACTTCAATTCTCCTGCTTAAATTTCTTTTCATCAAATCAGCCGAAGCTAGGAAATATTTTTTATCTCCATTATGGTGGAAAATATAAACTCTCGAGTGTTCAAGAAATCTGTCTACAATACTTATTGCTTGAATGTTTTCGCTTAGATTTTTAATTCCCGGAATAAGGCAACAGATTCCCCGTACAATTATTTTAATTTTTACTCCAGCATTTGAAGCCTCATAAAGTTTATTTATCATTTTATTGTCTTCAAGACTGTTGAGTTTCAAAGTTATCTCTGCCTGCTTACCTTCTTTTGCATTTTCAATCTCACCATTAATCAGTTTTATTAAGTTCTTTCTCAGATTGAATGGGGCCACTAGCAGGTAGTTGAAAGTTTCAGTTTCACTTTTTCTTTGAAGGATATTAAAAACTTTTCGCACATCTTTCCCGAAATCCTGAATTGAAGTAAGCAATGCGGAATCGCAATAAATTCTTGCTGTTTTTTCATTGAAGTTTCCAGTAGCCAGATAAGTATAAAATTTTGATTTTTTGTTTTCTGTTCTCTCAATCAAACAAAGTTTGCAGTGTACTTTTAATCCCGGGAAGCTTGAATAAACTTTTACACCAGATTTCTGAAGTATTTCTGCACAGGCAAAGTTGGATTCCTCATCAAATCTTGCCTTAAATTCAACGAATGCAGTTACCATTTTTCCATTTTCAACAGCCTTACAAAGAGAGCGAACAATAAGAGAATCTTTAGCAACACGGTATAGTGTAATCTTAATTGATTTAACATTTACATCGTTAGCTGCTTCTTCCAGAAAATTAATAACATAACCATACGATTGGTATGGGAAATTGAGTAAGATATCTTTCTTACTGAGAGCTTCAAAAAAGGAAATACCCCCGTCTAATTCTTTACTGTTATGAGGCGGCATCGATTCGTATTCCAAGTGTTTTTTCCCAAATATTGGGAAACTGAAAAAATCATTAAAGTTATGATATCTTCCACCAGCAATTAAATCATTCTTGTTTAATTTCAATGCGTTTCGTATAAATTCTAAAAAATCCTCAGGCATTCCTTTATCATATAAGAACCTGCAAGGTATACCGGTATTTCTTTTCGATAATCCTTTTTTGATTTTGGATAAAAGATCACCTGAAAACTCATCATCGATATATAATTCCGCATCACGGGTAAGTTTTATAGAGTAACAGCTTTCCACAAAATATCCGGGTAGGAGCTCGGGAAGATTTATCCTTATAACATCATCAAGAAACATTACATAATTTTTTTCATACGACGAAGGTAGGGAAATAAATCTGCCTAAACGGTCGCAAGCTATTTCTACGATCGCATATTTAAATCGTATAGCTTTATTTTTGGAAATTTTAGATTTTCTTGTTTTACTTTTTAATCTTACAGCAAGGTATATTGACTTGTTATGTAAAAATGTTGAGATCTTATTTTTATCTAGTAATGTAGGTTGGGCATAAGGAAGAACTTGCTCCCGGAAATAATTTTTAACATAGTCAATCTGGTTATCTTCTATACTTTTATCATCAACAATAAAAATATTCTCCTTTTTCAGTTTAGGGATAATCTCTTCCCTGTAAATTCTACCATATTCTTCCTGCTGCTCGCTTACGATTTGTTTAAGAGAGTTAAGAAGTTTTTGCGGATTAAAATTTAATTTCTTTTGTGTTTTAGTTTTGAGCGAAAGTAAACTTCTCAATGAGGCGACACGAACACGAAAAAATTCATCGAGATTTGAAGAATAAATTGCTAAAAACTTGAGTCGTTCTAAAAGTGGTACATTTTTATCTTTTGCCTCCTGCAAAACTCTATAATTAAAAGATAGCCAGCTTAATTCCCTGTTATAATATTCTGCTTTATTCACGAAAAGTTTTATTATTCCCTAAATTATTTTTTATACATTTTCGGATAGATGAAAAATAAAAATTTCCCTGATCTTTCATTTATATCTGCCCACTGGTTTTCGAATCTTATCCCTGTAATTCCACATGTCGGAATATTATCGATATATTGATCGGTTAGATAATTATGAAAACCAGTTAATGCGGGATTGTGTCCGAACATCATTATGGATTTAAATTCCTGGTTCAATTGTTTGATAATGTTTAACAATTCTATAGTCGATGCTTCATAAACTTCATCTGTTAAAACAATGTTATCTTTATCATAATCTATCTCTTTTGCTATAGCATAAGCTGTTTTTTTTGCTCTGACTGCATTACTCGATATCATCAATTCCGGAAGAAGTTTCATCTCTTTAAGTTTAATTCCCATAAAAGGAGCATCTCTTTTACCTCTCTTATTTAAGGGTCTTTCTTTATCTGTTAAATTCAGGTTTTTCCAGCTTGATTTTGCATGTCGAACGAGGTATAATGTTTTCATGGCTTTAAGTTCATTCTATTTTCTCTTAGTGTGATCATACGCAAGATAATCAATTTTGTTCAACTTTGTGTATTTGATAAAACGCTATTGAAATGAACATAAGTGATATGTAATAATTGAGTTCATTTTACTTATGTGACCATAATCACCGTGTAATATGGTGAGAGATAATATATTTGAATCGCAAGTAATAATCATAATCAGGTACACAATAAGACAGAAATATTGGTACATTTTTTTCTAATACAGGCTTATTGCGGTTTAGAAATTACGCAACGAACAAATGAATTATACTAAATGGGTAGCAAAATGAACGAAGAACTAATCGATAAAGTACATGATTATGTGAAAAAGTTATTTGAAAAAAACTCTATACCTGAAAATTTCTACCACAATTTTGAACATACAAAGGGTGTGGTACATGCAGCTAAAAAGATTGGGAAAGCAGAGGGAGTTAATGATAGTGACATTGAACTGTTGTTGATTGCTGCATGGTTTCATGATGTTGGCTGTACCGAAAAGTGCAAAGGTCATGAAGATATAAGTAAAACTATCGCAAATAAATTCCTTGATTCACAGAATTATCCAAAAGATAAAATTGAACGAGTAGTTTCAATGATTGAAGCTACCAGGGTTCCTCAAAAGCCAAAGAATATCCTGGAAGAAATAATATGTGATGCAGATCTGCATCACCTAGGTACAAAAGAGTGTAAAGAAAAAGGGGATCTTCTTCGCCTCGAACTTGAAAGAAGAATGGGAATGATTCAATCCGATGAAGATTGGTTTGAATTCACCGCAGAATTCTTCCGGCAGCATCATTACTTTACCAACTACGCAAAAGAAACCTACGGGATACAGAAAAATATAAATCTTCTCCAGATTGAAAAACGTATTAAAAAATTGAAGAAGAAGAATAAAGATATAGAACTTAAAGAAGCAAAGTTAGAAATTGAAAAACAGAAAATTGCCAGCAAAAAGGATCAGGAAAAACGCGCCGACCGGGGAATTGAAACCATGTTCAGGAATACTATGCGCACTCATGTCAGTTTCAGTTCTATGGCGGATAATAAAGCAAACATTATGATAAGCGTAAATACTCTCGTGCTTACTATTATTGTTAGTATTATGGTAAGAAAGTTGGATACTAATCCTCAATTAATAATCCCAACAGCACTTTTAACCGTTACCTGTCTTGTTGCTTTAGTATATGCTATTCTTGTCACACGTCCTAAGGTCACATCTGGCAGATTTACTAAAGATGATATTAACAAGAAAAAAGCAAATTTGTTGTTTTTTGGCAATTTTTTTAATATGAATCTGGAAGATTTTAGCTGGGGGATGAAACAAATGATGAACGATAAGGACTATTTATACGAGAGTATGACGAAGGATTTTTATTACCTTGGTCAGGTACTAGGTACAAAGTACAAACAACTAAGAATTTGTTATACGATTTTTATGTATGGGGTTATAATATCCGTTATCGCTTATGCAATAGCTTTTATACTCTATCCACATGGAGCAGATTTAGGTCCTCTAATTGAATAACAATTGCATAAATATTTTTATTTATAATTGGGCTTGTTTGGTAATTTTGGCACTTTCAATAAGTACTTTATAAGAATATCCCGCACCGAAATCTTTATCAAGAGCTAACGTTCCTTCCGCAACAATAACGTCGCCAATTTTAGTTTCATCATTACTTGTTACTAAAAGATCGTAATTATTTTTATCGCCTGTTCCATCCTGGATATGGATCCAGTTCCTGTTCATTATATCCGGATTATATTTAACAACTTTGCCTTTTACTTTAACACTTTTACCTTTTAAAACATCTTTTTCCTTATAAATCTGTGCAATGGTTTTTCCATTCGGTAATGGGCTAATATTCAAATCCCCCTTTTTCTGAGATTTTACATTGGGATGCATATTCTGCATATTCATTCCCGTTTGAACCTTTTTTGCATCATCAACAAAAAGCACAGATTCAAAAGTTCTGTTCAGTGTTTCACTTTTAAAATTCTTCATTTCCATAAATTTAGAAAAGAAGATTTTCTCACCTTTTTTAACATCCATCGTTGGTACTGCAATCCAGTAGCTTTTATTGTTTTCACTAATTTTAAGGTACGAATAGTTCCCGGTATCTATTTTATCAAGTACTTCACCCTGATGGACAACACTTGTCATTCCAGATTGTGTTTTTGAATCAACTTTAGATTCATCCTCTTTTTTACTGCAACCTGCAAATAAAGCAATCGTTAGTAAAGACAAGAAAAACAAACGCATCTTATAATCCTTTCACTTTTAATCTATTTGAATCGCAAATATAGATAATATATGGAATACTTTAACAGGAAAATTTTTACAACCTTTTTGTTAGATATATTTACGAGTAAACTAATATAATTTCTTTTTTTGAAGTCTTTTAGAGGTTGTTCTTTTATTAAAATCTAATGTTAAGGATAAATGTTCTATGCCGCTGAGTATCAATTTCTTTCAAGTATATCTTGAAAATCAGAAATTCATAAGTGCGGTTTTTTGAGTGTTTTCGTCTGAAATTCAAAATTATTTAAAAAAATTGAAAAAAAACTTTACAAATTTAGTTAAAACTATTGAAATTTATGCCCCTAAAGGTTATCTTCAAAGGCACATTTCGCTAATCAGTATTGAGAGGGCACTTTTTGCACTATGATTACTCTTTTTAAAAGGAGTCTAAGAGATTCTTTTGGTTTATATTATGTGATTGCAATCGCAATCTCAATTGTTCTCTTACTCATATCTGTTATTAAATAAAAATTGAATACCTGCTTCGCAATTCTGTAATTTCAATTCGTATACAATTTAAACAAAAATTGTGTCATGTTGTTACTCCAATTTACTCTTCGATCATTATTGATAGGATTAAGTTTTACCATATACTTATTTTAATAAATTAAAATTTTATAAGGAATTGTTATAGTCTTCAAATTAGAAATTAATCTTGAAAGAGAAAACATTGTTTGTTTGGATTTTTAATGGAAGAGTTTTTGATTTATTTTCCTGATTTTCGTGAATTAAGGGGATTATATAGCCTACTAAGCTGCCAACAACAGCTCCGGTAATTACATCGGAGGGGAAATGCTGACCTGAATAAACTCTTAAATAACCCACAATTGATGCAAAAACTAAAGATGTTCCCCAAATATAAGGTGTGAGTTTAGAATCAGGAAAATATTTCTGAAACATTGTGGATAAAAATATTGCCGAGGAAAATGCCATTGTACTATGTCCGGAAAAGAATGAAAGAGTTGTGCCCTTAGTTAATTTTTCGTCTGTGGGCACATCCGGATTATAAGCATAAGGTCTTAATCTATAGAAAGTAGATTTTGCCAGATACGCCAATGAATATGAAAATATGGCATTTTGAAAATACATGTTTGTGTATGCTCCAATGTCATTATGTACATCCGAAGATGTCAGCAGAAACAATGGTGAAGCAATCGTAATGACGAGAAGAACATCACTAATGGCGTTTGCATTTGGTGACCAATTGTAAGTGGCTATTTTGTCAAAGGAGTTGAGGTTGTCTCTGGATATATTTCTTAATTCTTCAATTGTGATTTGTTCTCTCTGTTTAAGTAATTCATTTTCCAGGATTCCAAGCGAAATTCCGGTTCCATACAAAATTGCTTCGTTATCCAGATCAAATGAATAAGGAGATTGTGCGAAGTTTTGAAGTGAAAGAATTAAGGCTACAAACAGTATTTTTGAAGATAACATACCAAATCTGAAAATTTAATTTTTGATCATTTCAAAATAATTAAATCCTCTCATATAATTATCATTTTAATTAATGGTCGATACATTCTGGTTTATCTCCTGATAGATTTTCGAAAATTAATTATCAGATACTTAAAGGTTTCATTTCAATACAAAATATTTTATTGATACTTGCCTAATTATTAGATCCATCCATTTAGTTTTGCATACAAATAATTTTTATGGCATACCACTTGAAATACGGACATAAAAAATATGGAGATAGAAATTATGACAATGCTCTACTTACAATGTGTTCTGGTTTTAGGGCTAGTAATTTATCTGGCTGCCAACACTATGACGATTATAAAATGTAATCTTAAGTTAAAAAATTAAATCTCTTCCTTTGTTTGTTTGTTGTGTAGTAAGTAGTTGTGAGGGCTATTTACTAAAAAGACCGCCTTTTATGGCGGTCTTTTTTTATTATTAAATTGTATTAAAACTCAGTGAATAGATATTAACTATCTTACAAATTAATTATTAATATGTATTTGAAGTTAACTATTTTTTGAAAATCAATCGATAATCGGAGATACCACACCTTTAACTTTTACTTTTTCAACTTTTACTTTTGCCACCCCCTTTTTGTATATACCCAATATCATAGCTACCTTCTTAGAAAGATCGATTTGTCTGCCGGGAATATATGGTCCCCTGTCGTTAACTCTTACTATGAGCGACTTTTTATTTCTAGGATTTGTAAGTCGTAATAAAGTGCCGAACGGTAAACTTTTATGTGCAATTGTTAATCCCATCTGATCATATATCTCGCCGTTTGCTGTAAGTCTGCCATGAAAACGTGGTCCGTACCAGGATGCTTTCATCATTCCTAAATCTTTAAATTCAATATTAACAGATTCATTAAAATTGTTTTGTGCATTTGAGGAAATTTCCAAATCAGGATAAGTTAAAGCTGAAGTTTTATTATTGTCGTTATTTCCGGGTAAAACTTTTAAACCCGAAACGCTTATTAGTACCAGAAAAACAAATACTAAAAGTGACTTATTCATATGTTGCCTTTTAATTGTTCTTAACTAGTTATTTATCTCGTTATAGCACACATTAAAATTTGGCAATGATACGCAACGATAGTGCCATATTTATTGTGATTTTAAGATGAAAATCTGTTCAGGAATGTTATAATTGAAGTGATATGTTTCAGTTAGATAACCCATTTTATGTTAACTTGGTATTTAAGCAAATCTTACTACTGGTTAAAATAAAAGAATTTGAACATTTAATGGTAAATAGGTCAGTTTTTCATATCATTACCTCAATGATACACTTTCAGCGAATTAATACAATCATTAAATTATGATTCCCCAAAATGATGAAATAAACATTTTTTTAAATTTGAACAATTTTTAGGACGAAAGAACAAAAAAATCCTTAGATTTGTATTGAAAAAAATACAGTTTTCCGGTAAGGTAATAAAAAAGCATATTACCAATAGAAAGCAGGAAATGGAATAAGAATTGCCGGAAAAATATTCAGCATATAAACATTGTAAACAAATGGAGATATGGAGACGAAAAACAGGAATCATAAAAGGGGAGGGTCCGTCTTTCTTCTTAAAAAGACTTGTTTAAATAGAAACCGAGAATTTGAAGAAAAACGAAAACCTGCTGAAGTTTCCAGAAATTGCAAATCATAATACACACCGTAAAATAAAGGTGAGTTTAACACTAGTAATAATTACTTTGTAGTAGACTGAGAAAAAGTATATTAAGAAATTGTTAAATTTTTATAAATAAATTGTAAAGATGATATATAGATCAAAAAAACACTACATACTGCCGGGACTGATCATTTCGGGAATAATACTGATACTGCTTTTGAACTTAATTATCAAACCTGAACTAACAATAAAAACCTTCTGTGAAGTATTCCCAAAGGAGAAGTGGATACTGACAAGAGGAACAAATGGGCAAATAGTATCAAGTATGATAGACTATACGAGCGGACACACAGTAGAGTACAATCTTAATCAGTTTGAAAGGGGAGAGTATATATCGCTTAAGTTTAGGTTAAAGGGAGACAGAGATAAGTATGTTGATAAAGGGGATACGATTGTATCGATGAAATCAAGTGAAGTAGAAGACAGACTTGCAACAGAGGAAGGTGAACTTGAGGTAGCAAAGGCAAACCTGAAAGCGCAGAACACCGGAGAGAAGGAATCAATGATCAAGGAGGCAGAGAGCAGGTTAAACTATACACTGGAAAAAATAAAACAACAGGAAATATTATTTAAGAGGGATAGCGTACTATTTGACAAGGAACTGATATCACTACAGGAATACGAAACACAGAAGTGGCTTCTGGACTTACTGAAAGTGGAGAAGAAAACATATCAGGCACAGATTGAAAACCTTTCCACAGGTGTAAAAAGTGAAGAGGTTAACCTGTTAAAATCACAGATCAGTTCGATAGAAGGAAGGCTGGAGGTATTGAGGGACAGAAAAGATGATTTAGTAATAATCTCCCCGATCTCGGGATATATATCAGATATTTATTCGCCGGATACTTTACTTACAGTAGTAAATGAGAGTGAAGTAGTTCTTCATTTACCGGTAAAAATAGAAGATCTTGAATTATTGAAGAACAATCAAAGTGTTAGACTAAGTTTTAACGATAGTGAGGAAGAATACACCGGAAGAGTAATATCGATATCAAGGCAAGTAAAATTCATAAATAATCAGCAGGTTGTGTTTGTATCAATAGAGCTGAAGAATCAAGATGGAAGGCTGATGCCTGGAATGGTGAAAGAGGGTTACATAATGTTAAGAGAGATAACGTTTTTTGAGTATCTGAGCAGACTGATAAATACATAAAAAAGAAAAAGAAGATGGCAAGGATAGAAAATAAATATTTATTCAGGAAAGAAATTAAGGAAGATTTATTGAGGGATATGAAGCCATATCTTCAGCACGATTATTACTCGGAGTTAAGAGAAGGAAAGAATTATACGGTACGAAGTATATATATGGACACACCGGAACTGACAACCTATTATGAGAAACTTTCGGGATTACAAATAAGGAATAAGTACAGGGTAAGGGGATATAACGATTTAGAGCCGGAAGCAAATGTATTCTTGGAAATAAAGAGGAAAGAAAACGCATATATATCAAAGGACAGAGTACCGGTGCAGTATAGTAATCTGGATGAATTTTTAGAGCGGGCTGATTTGAACAAAGTAAGAAATCATACAAGTCAGTATGAGAAGAGGCTGATGGCAGCTAGGAATTTTATCTACTACTTTCTAAGATTCAGACTAAAACCTGTAATAAACGTAGTGTATGAGAGGGAAGCATTGGAATGCAGGTTTGGCTCGGGATTAAGAGTAACGTTCGATATGAATATAAGGAGCAGTCTTGTGCAGTCGTATGAGGGATTGTTTGTGGAAAATGGAATGGAAGTGCTGAATCCAACCCATTATGTTCTTGAGATTAAACATTATCAGGCATTGCCATCTTGGGTGCCTGTAATAGTAAATAAATATAATCTGAGGAAAGAAGCTGTATCTAAATATGCACTTAGCGTAGAATGGCATCTGGAAAACAGAGTATTATTACAATCTACTTGAGGAAGGAAATCGGGAAAGTATAATGCTGGAAAATCTGCAGTCGTTAAATGTCTTTTCACCAACATTATCTGACATAGTAGGAAATATACTCATCAGTCTGATATGTAGTTTTGTAGTATCAATGATATACAGGTATACATATCGTGGACCCGGATACTCGGAGAGTTTTGTACATTCAATTGTTTTTCTTTCTGTGATCACCTCGCTTGTTATAATGGTGATAGGTAATAATTTGGCGAGGGCATTTGGATTGGTAGGAGCGTTATCTATAATCAGATTCAGAACGGCAATAAAAGATACGGTAGATATAGTTTATATATTTCTGGGACTTGCAATAGGAATGGCAGCAGGGGTAGGATATCATAAAGCAGCCATAGGGGGAACTGTGATGATAGGATTGATACTAATATTGTTCTCCAAATCGAATTTCAGATATTTCCAATCAAACCAATACATATTACAGTTCTCATATTCAAATGGAGATCCGCAAGGGGAAGAATTCTCAATAATACTTGCAAAGTATTGCAGAAGTTATGAGATAATAAATATCCGATCAAATCCCGATGGAACAGTGGAATATACATTTTATCTGAGGATAAAGAAAAGCTATGACAGCAAATACATCATAGATGAACTTCGGAATATCTCAGGAATCAGTAAACTAAATCTTTATTTCGACAGACAGAATTCATAGCGACTTAACTAAAAAAAATCATCTCAAATTATTATCTTAAGTAAGATCTTAAAATTAATAATGTACAGGTGATCAAATGATAAAATCTGTTTCAATTCTTACACTCTTCATTCTTATTTTTACGAATTTCTTTTTTGCCCAAGTTGCTGAAAATGAGATCATCATTAATACCGATTCCGTTCAGGGCAAGATTAGTAAGAATATTTATGGTCATTTCGCCGAGCATCTTGGTCGTTGTATTTATGGGGGATTTTGGGTTGGGGAAAACTCATCAATTCCTAATACTCGTGGAATTAGAAATGATGTTGTAAAAGCACTTCGTGATATTAAAATACCAAATCTGCGCTGGCCCGGCGGTTGTTTTGCAGATACCTATCACTGGAAAGATGGCATTGGTCCGAATGATAAAAGGAAAAAAATTGTAAATACAAACTGGGGTGGTGTAACAGAAGACAATAGTTTCGGTACACACGAATTCATGGATTTATGTGAACAGCTTGGATGTGAACCTGTAATTTGTGGAAATGTAGGAAGTGGTACTGTGCAGGAAATGGCTGACTGGGTTGAATATTTAACCTCTAATGCTGAAAGTCCGATGACAGAATTAAGAAAGAAAAATGGAAGAGAAAAACCCTGGAAAGTAAAATTCTGGGGAGTGGGTAATGAAAACTGGGGATGCGGAGGTATAATGTCTGCTGATTTTTACTCAAATGAAATGGCGAGATATTCTTTTTTCCTAAAAAACTATGGAAGAAATTCTTTATATAAGATAGCTTCCGGAGGACTACAGGAAGATTATAACTGGACTGAAACACTGCTGGAAAAATGGAGTAAAGAAGACGGCTGGCTTCAAAATTACATGAGCGGCTATTCTTTGCATTATTATACTATTTGTCACGATTGGAGTCAGAAAGGTTCAGCAACAGAATTTAATGAAGATGAATGGTTTTCTACTCTTTCAAAAACATTGTACATGGATGACCTGATAAAAAAGCACTCTGCTGTTATGGATAAATACGATCCGGAAAAAAGAATCGGGCTAATCGTGGATGAATGGGGTAATTGGTTTGATTCGGAGCCTGGAACCAATCCTGCTTTTCTGTATCAACAAAATACTTTAAGAGATGCAATGGTTGCAGCTTTGAATCTCGATATTTTCAACAAACATTGCGATAGAGTAAAAATGGCAAACATTGCGCAGGCAATAAATGTGCTTCAGTCTGTTATACTTACAAAAGGCGAACAGATGGTGTTAACTCCGACATACTATGTTTTTAAAATGTATAAAATTCATCAGGATGCTGATCTACTCCCTATAGATATTAAATGTGGAAATTATACTGTTGGAGATAAATCAATCAGAACAATAAGCAGTTCAGCTTCAAAAGATTCCAACGGTTTAATACACATAACATTGAGTAATGTTAATCCGAATGAATCAGCAAAGGTTAAGATTGAATTGAAGGGATCTTCACAACGGGAATTTATTCGTGGAGAAATTATTACCGCGAAAGAGATGAATTCGTTTAATGATTTTAGCAAGGATGAAGAAGTTACATTAAAAGATTTTAATAATGTAAGGGTGAACGCTAATGAATTGAATGTTGAGCTTCCCTCTAAATCAATCGTAATGATTGAACTAAAATAATTTCTTAAGAAATCTGAATTAATAATCTTAAGAAACTTGGGAATTTATTTTGACTTTCTCAGTTTTAAGTTTAATTATGGAAAGTTTTAATACCGGTGAAATTGCAGTTAAAGCGATTTCACTGGTTTCTCTTCTAAATCTTTACAGTTCTTATATATAATTCAAATAATAAGATGAAATTACTTCCCCCTTTCTGTTATGTTTAAATTCAGATAAATAATTGCTGCAGCTATTAGTCCGATTAAAATAAATAATCCGCCAAATAGATAATCCTCGAAAATTATTTTCCCGATTCCGAACAAAAACATATAAATTAAAATTATACCCATTAACCAATTAATAGCTAATTTTCCAAATCCGGTTTTTCTGACTACTCCCGGAATCAATTTTTGAATGTGTTTCCATCCAGCACCACCGGGATATGTTCTTTTATAAAATTCGATTAATTTATTCTCCGCTACCGGCTTTGTAAAATAAGTAACAACAAGCCAAACGATGGTTGTGCCGAAGACAATAGGATAGAGGGTAATAGGAGATTCCATCCCGAATCCGTAAACGGCAACGGGATATATAACAAGAGGTGCAATCATTGCAGAAATCTCTGACCATGCATTAATTCTCCACCAGTACCATCTTAAAATTAGCACAGCACCCAGACCTGCACTTGCATTAAGAATAAATATCCATGCACCTGAAACGGTTGTTAAAAAATATTTTGTAACTAATAAAGAGAAAAGAGTCATCAGGATAACACCAATCCTGGAAATAAGCACATAATGTCTCTCATCGGCACCAGGTTTAATAAATCTTCTGTAAAAATCATTTATTATATATGAAGTTCCCCAGTTTAGTTGGGACGCGATAGTTGACATATAAGCTGCAAGGAAAACAGCAATCAACAATCCAAGAAAACCAACGGGCAAATATTTGACCATCAATTTGGGATACATTACTCCTGGATTTACTGTGTTCTCGTATTTTTCATACAGGTTTTGGAATTCTGCAGATTTATAAATTTGAATATCCGATTTTAACAAATCCTGATTGTTATATGCTTCAACTACTTTTTCATATAAAAACGGATTTTCTTTTTGAATTTGTTCCGGATTTTCAGCTCTTGGAAGTAAAATCAAGGCAGCAAGTGCAACAAGGATCCATGGCCAGGGGCGGATTGTATAATGTGCAATAGTGAACCAGAGTGTTGCAAAGAGACTATGCTTTTCATCTTTTGCTGACATCATTCTTTGTGCAATGTAACCACCGCCACCGGGATCGGCACCCGGATACCAGCTTGACCACCATTGTAGCATCACGTAGGCGAGAAATGCACCTATTGGTATTGCAAGAACACCTGCCGTTACACCCCCTGCAGAGATTTCCCCGATCTTCGGTAGAAAGTTTGTAACCTGTGGTGCCAATTTTTCTTTCATCGCAATTATGCCACCTACTTCGGGTAAATTCAAAACAATTACTGCCAGGATAATACAGCCCGCCATAGCAAATACAAACTGAAAGCTGTCTGTTCTTGCTGTACCCAGTAGACCTGATGCAGATGAATAAATTGCAATAGTAAATGCCGCAATCACTACCAGCAAAAATGAATTCGATTCAGGAAATGTTACGTGAAAGATTATTTCCATAGCTTTATTAACCCAGCCCATAACAATTGCGTTCATCAGTAAACCGAGATATAAGGCTCTGAATCCACGAAGAACAGCGGCAGCTTTGCCAGAGTAACGAAGTTCCACAAATTCTACATCAGTCATTATTTCTGCACGACGCCACAACTTTGCAAAAAAGAAAACCGTTAAAGTTGCACCTATTGCCATATTCCACCAGAGCCAGTTTCCTGCAATGCCATTTTTAGCTACAAGCTCAGTTACTGCAAGAGGGGTATCTGCTGCAAAAGTGGTTGCAACCATAGCTGTTCCGGCGATATACCAGGGCAGGTTTCTGCCGGATAAGAAAAACTGTCTTGTACTTTTGCCGGCACTTTTAGAATAATAAGCTGCAATTCCAATAATTACCAGGAAGAAAGTGACTATAACGACAATATCAATTATGTGAAGGTGAGTCATCTTTATCCAAAAAAATCCCGAATATTATATAAATCTGAAAGCGTTATTATTTTTCCGACGTGAATAATTTTAGATCAATGCACGTTTAAAGATTAAATTTTAAAGTAAGTTTAGAAGTTCCTTTTTCCATGCTTCAAAAACAGCGTTGTATTTTTCAACCAATTTATTATCCGGTTGTAATTCATTAATCTTTTTCAATCCTTTGAATGCTTCTTTTTCAGATGCATAATATCCGATTCCAATACCTGCACCTCTCGCAGCACCCTGTGAACCATCTGTATTATAAATTTCCAGGTTCACATTGCAGACGTTTACAAATGCTTCTCTGAAAACTTCACTCTGGAATAGATTGGAATCACCCGCGCGGATAATATTAAAATCTATCCCGATGCTTTTCATTATATCTAAACCATACCTGAACGAAAATGCAATTCCTTCCTGTGCGGCTCTTATCAAATGATTTTTGTTATGCACATTGAAATTAATTCCCGATAAATGGCCATTAATATCTTTGTTTTTTAAAACACGTTCCGCTCCATTACCGAATGGGAAACACATTACTCCATCCGAACCAATTGCTATATTTGATGCGATTTTATTCATATCGTTATAAGAATACCGATTATCCAGGATATTCTGTTTCAGCCAGCTATATTGAATTCCGGTACCGTTTATGCATAATAATACACCATTATTCGGTTTGTCTTTGGAATAATTTACGTGGGCGAATGTATTTACTCTGCTGTCATCGTCATAAATGTTTTTGTTTGTAACACCGTAAATAACTCCTGAAGTACCGGCTGTTGCGGCAATTTCTCCGGAGTTTAAAACATTAAGAGATAATGCATTATTCGGTTGATCTCCGGCTCGATATGCGATTGGAATTCCCGGTTCCAAGCCGAGCTCTGTTGCCGCTTCTTTAGTTAACTTTCCTTGTAAACTAAAAGTAGGAGTTACATCAGCGAGAAAATCCTTATTCAAATCATAATATGAGATAACTTTTTCAGCAAGAGCTTTCTTCTCAAAATCCCAGAATATTCCTTCACTTAAACCGGATATTGTTGTATGAATTTCATTTGTAAGCTTCATAGCTATATAATCACCCGGCAGCATTATCTTATAAATCTTTGAATAGATATCTGGCAGGTTTTCTTTTACCCATTTAAGCTTTGATGCTGTAAAATTGCCAGGTGAATTCAAACAACTTCCCAGACAGTATTTGCTTCCAAGTTTTGAAAATGCATCGTTTCCTAAATCTACTGCACGGCTGTCGCACCAGATAATTGACGGATAGAGTACCTTATAGTTTTTATCCACTATTACCAAACCATGCATTTGGTAGGAAATTCCTATGCCGGCAACTTCAAAGGATTCCGGGAAAATCTTTTTTATCATGACTTTAGTTGCGGTTATCACATGTTGCCACCAAGATTCAGGATGCTGTTCAGCCCAGCCGTTTTGAGGAGATTCAATTTTCATCTCCTGTACAGGCGAATTTGCAGAACCAACCAATTCACCCGTATCGGCATTAATTAGTGAAGCTTTTATCGAAGAGCTCCCAATATCGTATCCTAATAATAATTTTTGTGGCATTGAATTCCCTACGTTTTATTTAAAAAAGAAAGTTCAAAATTGCTTAATAATTATATCACGAAAATAAATTAGGGTAAGCCGGACATAAATTCAATAAACAATTACAACTAAATTAATAAATTTGCGAATAAGTATTTGTTTTAAAGGCAATTGCATTTGAAAAAGAATTGCTATAAGACTGGAAATGAAATAAAAAAAGCGAAAATTCTTTAATGGTTGGTGCAACATTTCGCCATTCAGATATTTTCGCTTTATATAGGAGGTGAGATATGAAATTATTAATAATTACTTACAAATAGTTTGCTTTCCAACTGATTTGTAATTTGCTTGTAGATATATTCAGGTTCATTCTCATAATCCGGAAAACTCTTCGGCTGAACATTAATCATGTTGCTGAAATTTAAATACATGCTTGCCAGATGAGCTTTGAACCTGATACCCGGGTCAACATTCTTTTCAGATATTTCATTCAGCTTATCAATTATATCTGAATAATTTGCTGAAGGATAATACTTTTTTAAGAGTATAACGTTGTATATGCTCGATTCAACAATACCCGGGATATCACTTTCCAACGATTTAGGGCATACCTTGTAAGCCATCTCCAGTACTGATTGTTTTGGAGCAGCTATATCGTCATTTTGTCCAAAAGTACTGATAGAAAATACTACAACAACAAATAAAAAAATTGCTGCTGACTTAAATAAGTTTTTCATGATGTCTCCTTTATTTTTGTTTTTTGTTTTTGTTTAGTGCCCACAACGTTAATGCTCATTTTGTGCCAAAGCGGAGACATCAACAATTTTTTATTAGTTTGTTGGAATTCAATTGGTAATTGAAGTTTTTGAAGGAGAATGCCAATTTAATTGGATGCCACAGAATTGTATAACCGATTTGAGTAGTTCATATAAGTTATTGTTTTATAAGAAATTGGAACAACAACATTAATGTGGCGATTGTAGAAATGTGGCACCCTTTTTAAATACATTCCTTAATAATTTCTTAATATTGAGTTAGACAGCTAAATTATTTTTCCGAATTCTTGTCATTACCTCTTTTAATTCGGTTGTTTAAAGCTCGTCGGGAAATCCCAAGAAGATCTGCTGCAATTGTTTGGTTTCCTTCTGCTCTTCTTAGTGCTTCTTCAATTAATGATTCTTCAGTTTCTTTTAGAGTTGGAAATCTTCCTGGTACACGAATTAAATCGCCTGCATCATCGTAAGCAATTTTTAAGTTCGTATCAGTGATATCATTTCTCTGCGTGCTGTCCGCTAATCTTTGCCTGATCAATTCGAGTGAGAGAATTCCTGATTTGTGAAGACTTATAGCATCGAAAATGATTCCCTCAAGCTCACGTATATTTCCAGGGAAATGATAATTACTTAATAAGATATACAATTCCTTTGGTACACTTGGTCTTTTTTTACCCAGGTCATTAACAGCTTTATTTATAAAGTGATCTATTAGATATGGAATGTCGTTCTTTCGGTCTCTTAACGGTGGAATAATTATTTGATGAGATTTCAGTCTGTAATATAAATCCTGCCTGAAAGTATTATCTGCCTGCATAGATTTTATATCGTGGTTTGTCGCAACTATTACTCTTGCATTTGATAGTCTGGCTACGTCAGAGCCGAGAGGATAATAATTCCCGTCCTGAAGCAAACGTAAAAGCTTTACCTGAGATTCAATACTGAGATCACCTATTTCATCCAGGAATAATGTACCACCTTCAGCCTTTTCAATTAATCCTTTTCTTTCTATATCTGCTCCGGTAAAAGCTCCTTTCTTATGTCCGAATAATGTATCTGAAAAAAGATTATCATCAACACCGGCTACATTCACTGTAACAAGTTCTCCTTTTCTTCCGCTTGCTTTGTGAATTGCCTGTGCGAAAAGTTCCTTACCGGTTCCTGTTTCACCGGTTACTAAAACAGGAAGTGTAGTCTTGGCAATTGCTTCTATATATCTGAAAATCGATTCGATACTTGTTGAGTTTGTTATTATATCGCCAAATATTTCAGGATTTTCGATATTTGTTTTTAGAAGCGATTGTTTTAACATTTCATTTTCACTTCTTATCTCAGTGAGTTCCAGGGCTCTTCTAACAGAAGTTACAAGTCTTGTATCATCAACCGGTTTAACTACATAATCAAGCGCACCTTCTTTCATACAAAATACTGCACTATCAACATCATTCACTGCAGTTATTACGATGATAGGAATGTCAGGATACTTGCTGGTTATTGCCGGAAGCAGATCGAGACCTGAAAGATGCGGCATATTTATATCAAGCACCACTAAGGAATATTTCTTTTTATCCAGATGTTCTAGAACATTAGTGCTGTCTTTACAGGTTTCTATATTTTTTATCCCGTTGGATGATAGTGTTAGCTCTGCACTTAAAAGAAAATGTTCTTCATCATCAACTATCAAAATCGGGTTACCAGGATAATTCATTGGAGCCATATTCAATTTTCACAAATTATTTTATGAGCCTGCATTTTCAGTTTTGTTGTTGGAGATTTTTTCTGGTGTATTAACCAAATTATCATTTTCTGTTACGGGAAGCGAAACATTTACATTTGTACCCATATCAGGTTCACTGCTTAACGATAAAGAGCCGCCATGATTTTTTATTATAGCATAAGACACGGATAATCCTAAACCTGTTCCGCCGATATTTCTTTTTGTCGTGAAAAAAGGATCCATTATATATTTCAAATCATCTTTATTAATTCCGATTCCCCTGTCTTCGATATTTATTCTAACCTGTTTACTTTCCTTATGAAAATAAGATTTTACTTCTATTTCCGAGTTATTATCTTTCAACGACTGACACGCATTACTTATTATGTTTATTACTACCTGTTCCAGTTGTTGTGCATTGCCTTTTATTAAAGGAATATCCTTTCCGTATTCAACCTTAAAATTATTTGAAGATTTTTTTATCAGGTTGTTTGTGATAAGAATAGCCGTCTCAATTACTTTATTAATATCAACGAGTTCATTAAGATCTCCGCTGTCTGCAGCGGCATATTCTGTAAGACTTTTTGTGATGGTTTTTATTCTTTCGGAGCCTATTTTTATCCCTTCAAGAGATTGATCGATTTTTTCTATGACTCTACTATAAAGCATTCCAGCGAGTACGAAATCACCGTTATCATTATAGTAACCGTCAAGAATAGGTTTGATATCCTTCCAGATTTTAGAAAAAAGATGAATATTGAGAAGAATGAAGTTGTTAGGATTATTTACCTCGTGCGCAATACCCGAAACTAAAATTCCCAATGAAGCCATTTTATCAGCCTGCTGCAACTGACGATTTTTGATCGCATTATCATACTCAGCTCTTTTCAAATCAGTAATATCATTGATAAGACCATCATAAGCAATGGGATTGCCTTCAGCATTCTTTGTAACAACGATTTGATTTTTTACCCACCGCGTTGTTCCGTCACGGTGAATAATTCTGTGTTCAATCGGTTGAACTTCTTTGCCCAAAAGCGCCAATTTTGCCTGCTCTAATACCATTTTACGATCTTTATTATGCACCATCCTGTACCATAATTCAGGATCTTTTACATAATCTTCCGAAGAATAACCAGTGACGGAAATACATCCCGGACCATGCATTGTTTCAACAGCGGTGCCGTCCTCAATTTTTACAGTATAAATATAATCGGTAAGGTAATTTATTAGATTTTTGTACCTTGTGGTTATATCTATATTTTCCAATTAATTCGTCCTTTTAAAAAACGTGATACATAGAGAGCTACATAATTTTATGCAAATATAAAAAGAAATTATTTAGTGAAATTCAGTAGTGGAAAGTCATCTTTAGAAAGGTTAAAGTTCAATCAAGAAACTGATTTTGCTTCTTGATCTAAACAGTAGTAACAAGATTCCTGCAGAATGACAGTAATTGAGAATCAATTGTTAATTGTAATAATCCTGTTTAACCACGGGAATGCCTGATACTACCACAAATGATGAACATTTTTCTTAATATATTTTTCGTAAATGGATTTAACATTGTTCATCGATTGTTCTGACAGGGCAGGGAAGTCCGATGCGCTAATATTTTCTTCAGCCTGGTTTGGTCTTTTAGCGCCCGGGATTGCACATGTAACCGCATCGAACATCAAAATCCATTTAAGTGCAAATTGAGTAAGACTCATCCCCTTCGGGCAAATAGCTTTTAATTCATCAACGGCTTTAAGACTTAAATTATAATCCACACCAGAAAAGGTTTCTCCTTTATCAAAATCCTCACCATTGCGGTTAAACTTGCGATGATCGTCATCTTCAAATTTGGAATCTTTAGTGAACTTGCCTGTTAACATTCCCGATGAGAGAGGAACTCTTGCTAAAATTCCCACCTGCTTTTTTTTTGCAAGATCAAAAAACAGATCGGCTGGTCTTTGACGGAACATATTAAAAATTATCTGTACAGTTTTTACGTTAGGAAATTCTATTGCCTTAATAGCTTCCTCAATCTTTTCTACACTTACTCCATAATGTTTTAGCTTACCCTCTTTAACAAGACTATCTAGCACATCGAAAAACTCCGGGTTATAAAAAACTTCTGTTGGCGGACAATGAAGCTGAAGTAAGTCGATTGCCTCAGTGTCGAGATTTTTCAAGCTTCTTTCAATAAATAAAGTGATATTCTTTTTGTTATAACCTTCGGCATTATGCGGATTCAATCTTCTTCCGGCTTTTGTAGCAATATGGAATTCTTCGGTTCTTTCTTTTTTTAATTTAGCAAGAAGTTGCTCACTTCGTCCATCGCCATAAACATCCGCCGTATCGAAAAAATTAACTCCTAAATCAAGCGCTTTATTCAAAGCGGCAAGAGATTCGTTATCATTTACATTTCCCCAGGTGCCGCCAATTGCCCATGCACCGAAGCTTATTTCAGAAACTTTCCAGCCTGTTTTTCCTAAGGTTCTGTAATTCATTTTACTCCTCTATCTAAAATTTTATTAAAGCTTTGATTACACCATTCTTATAATTTGAAACTATATCGAATGCTTCACCTGTTTGATCAAAGGTAAATTTATGTGTAATCATAAAATCACAGGATATTTTACCTGATGATAATAAATCTATTACTGGTTGAATTGATTTATTTTGCCGTCTTACATTTTGAATTGTGATTTCCTTACGTCTTATTTTATTGATGTTAAAAGATATCCTGTCTTCTTCGGGAATTCCAACTATTAAAAGCATTCCACCTGGTTTTAAGATATCAATTCCCAGATCGAGTGCTTCCTGTTTTCCGCAGCATTCAAATACGATATCAAATTGATCAGGGTTTATATTATTTAGCTCGGAAACAATATCCTTTTGATCGGGATTTCCAGCCCATATTGCCCCGGCTTTTTTTGCAGCTTCCAAACGGTAATTGAGTTTATCGGTCACAAAAATATTTTTGAAACCATGAACCTGAAGTGAAAGCATAACTCCCAATCCGATTGGACCAACACCCAATATTGCAATTGAATTAGTTTTATCAAAGCTTTTTATAAACTGTGAAGCATAGTACCCAATAGATACGGGTTCGACCATAGCTGCTATATCCGCATCAAGTTTTTCAGGGATGGGGTAACAATTCTTTTGAGGCATAACAAGATATCCTGCAAGTCCGCCGTCCAACTGACCGGGTGCGCCAAGAAATGTTTGATTCAGACAGGTATGTTCTCTACCGGCTAAACATTGTGAGCACTTATGACAGGAAATAACAGGTTCAATTGTCACCAAATCGCCCGGGTTTACTCTTGTAACTTTCGTTCCAATTTCTTCAACTATTGCTGAGCATTCGTGACCGATAGTAAAAGGAAAATCTACTAATTGATCTCCAATCTTTCCTTCTTTATAATAATGTATGTCCGATCCACAAATTCCGATGGTATTGATCTTTAATAGAACATCATCGTCATTTACAATTTGGGGTTTAGTGGATTCAACAATCTCAAATTTCCCAATATTTGTCAGGTTAACTTTTTTCATTACTTCTCCGATGTAAATCATATTGAGTTTGTCGAAGTACTACAAGCAGACTTCGACAGGCTCAGCCTAACATTTGTTTTCAATATACTCCCTCACATCAACAGTTTGCATTCCTGCTTTTGCTGCCGCTTCTAATCCGGGATCGCCGTCTTCAAATACCATACAATCTTCGGGATTTACTTTTAGTCTTTTCGCTACCTCATAAAAAATATCCGGTACGGGTTTTGGCTTAAAAGGATCGTTCGCTGTTAATATTGTTTTAAATAAATGAAAAATTCCTGTTACTTCCAATTCTTTTTGAACAGTGTCATGTACACTTCCTGATACAACAGCCAGAGGCAATTTCCCAAAATATTTTTTTGCAATTTCAACAATTGGCTCGATAGGTTTGACAGTATCAATATTTTTAAAATAGTGTTCGTGTTTCTTTGAAACAATCTCTTCAGGGTTCAGATCCGTATCAAATTTTTTATTATACAATTCTATTATCTCGAGTTCTTTCATTCCTTTTAAAGAATAAAGAAAATCATAATCATACTTTGCATTAAAATACTTGAAAGCTTCTTCCCATGCTTTCATATGAAGCGGCATAGAATCTACCAGTGTTCCATCGCAGTCAAAGATGAGTGACTGAATATCATCATTAATACTGATTTTATTCACATTACTTAACCAACAAAAAAGAAGCAACAACAGCAAGAACAAAGCCGGCAAGTTTTGTCATCGAAATTTCACCATTCATAATTACCTGGTAAACCGCAGGAACAACAGTTTGTATAAGAATCATTAAAACAACAAGAATTCCAACTGATTGTGGAGTAGCTTTAGACAGAACATTATTGAAGAGAAGCAATCCAGCCGCACCAACAATACCTGCTGCAACCGCCCAGATCCAATAGGAATTACCTATTTGTGAAAGATTTGACACAGCAAATGGAGAAACGCTTAACAGCACGACAGATGCAAAAACAAAGCTTGCGACGTTTCCTGTTAAACCACTTCTGTTGATAAATAATGGCCAGATGCCAAATAAAACGCCTGCAATAATTGATTTGAATTCTAAGCTATCCAATTAAACTCCTTATAAATTTAATTTATTATTCCTACTTGAAAAATTGTCTAAACCAGTTTTGACTTTCAATTAAATAACGGGTATGTTGTTCAACACTGGATGTTAGAGAATCAAAGTTTTTTCCGCTACCTTTCGAATTCTTAATTATTTGAAGATTTTCATCGTTGAACATTTCTTGTTCGATTTTTTTCAGCATTTCAATTGATTCTTGAAAAGTAAATCCTTGCATATAATGTTCGGTTAAAGAATTATTATTCTGAGCGTATTCTGATAATTCTTTAAGAAGTTCTTTATTTCTGTGTTTTGCTGATTCGAAAATACTTAAAAGATATTTTTTATTTTCGGTGGGTTCTTGAACATATTTATGCCAATATGCGAATATTCCAAGTAAAGCGGCTAGGATAGTTATGAATACAATTAGTATTTCCATTTAGGATTATGATATACATTAACTTTTTAGTGGTACACATAAGTTTCTAGTAATATGCTTCATTCCATTTCAATTCTTTTTTGAACTCAGAAATTTTTGTTGAATCATCTATCAACAAAAATTCTATTTCAAACATTTCGGCAAAGTCTTCAAGGTATTCGGAAGTCAAAGCTTGGCTGAAACCTGTATGGTGAGCACCACCGGCAAGTATCCAGGCGTGAGCAGCAATTTCAAGATTAGGTTTTGGAATCCACAATACTCTTGCAACAGGTAATTTGGGGAGAGGTTTATCGGGGGGAACAGCAGTTACTTCATTAACAATCATTCTAAATCTGTTTCCCATATCAATCATAGTTACATTTATAGCGGGTCCTTTGGGAGTGTTAAAAACCAAACGCGGCGGATCTGCTTTACCGCCGATAGATAAAGGATGAATTTCAAGCTTCGGTTTTCCATCAGCAATTGATTCACAAATCTCGAGCATATGCGCACCGAGAACTTTTCCGCCTTCGGCGGACTGCTTAGAATCAAAATGATAGGTATAATCTTCCATAAAAGAAGTTCCACCTTTTAATCCTGAAGCCATTACTTTCATTGCCCGGATAAGTGTAGCAGTTTTCCAATCACCTTCAGCACCAAATCCGTAGCCATCAGCCATCAATCTTTGAACGGGAAGTCCCGGAAGTTTTGTTAGTCCATGGAGATCTTCAAAAGTATCGGTAAATCCTTTGAAGTTTCCTTCTTTAAGAAATTTTCTCAATCCTATTTCGATCTTTGCAGCATCAATCAATGATTGACGCTTTTCCCCGTTCTTTTTTAATGAAGAATCCAGCGTGTACTTACTCTCATATTCGTCAAGTAGTTTGTTCACCTGTGCATTGGTTGAGGCATTTACATATTTAACAAGATCGCCAACACCGTATCCATTTACAGAATAACCGAACTTTATCTGTGCTTCAACCTTATCACCTTCGGTAACCGCAACTTCTCTCATATTATCACCGAAGCGGGCAATTTTAGCTCCGTGCCAGTCAAGTTTCGCGCAGGCTGCCCTAGACCAAATTGCTAATTTTTCGTGTACATTTTTATCCTGCCAGTGTCCAACAATAACTTTTCGCGGTTTGTTCATTCTTGAACAGATAAATCCAAATTCCCTGTCGCCATGTGCAGATTGATTCAGATTCATAAAATCCATATCGATACTGTTCCACGGAATATCTCGATTGAATTGTGTATGTAGATGAACGAAAGGCTTTTGCAAAACCTTTAATCCGTTTATCCACATTTTAGCAGGGGAGAAGGTGTGCATCCATAAAATTAAACCAACGCACTTTGGAGAGTTATTCGCTTCAAAACAAACATTGTAAATTGAATCGGGAGTTGTTACAAGAGATTTGAAAACAACTTTAACAGGAATTTTATCCGAACCGGATAATCCTTTTACAATTTCTTTAGAATGTTTCTCAACTTCTTTTAATGTTTCTTCGCCGTAAAGGTGCTGGCTGCCTGTAACAAACCAGACTTCATATTTTTTTAAGTCAATCATTTTTTCTTACCGGGTTTAATTTGTCCATAATATGAATTTGGACCGTGTTTACGCAAATAATGTTTATTAATAATATGTTCTGGTAGAGCTTTTAATTTTGGGTTAAGTTGCAAAGCAGCGAAAGCCATTTCTGCAACACGTTCAAGTACAAGATTATTTTTTACAGATTCAGCAGGAGAACTGCCCCATGTAAAAGGTGCGTGACCAGCGAGAAGTACTCCCGGCGTTACAACAGGATCTAAACCTTTGAACCTTTCAACAATTAATTTCCCTGTATTCAGTTCGTAACCCTCTTCAACTTCTTTTTTTGTTAAAAAACGTGTTACAGGAATTGTTCCGTAAAAATGATCTGCGTGTGTTGTACCGTAACAAGGAATATCTTTACAAGCTTGCGCAAATATTGTTGCATAGGTGCTATGGCTGTGTGTAATTCCGCCGATGTTTTTGAAATTCTTATAAAGTTCAATATGCGTTGGAGTATCAGAAGACGGTCTTAATTTTCCTTCGACAATTTTTCCATTTAGATCGAGGACGACCATATCCTCAATTTTTAGCTTATCATAATCAACACCACTCGGTTTGATAACAACAAGATTTTTCTTTCGATCTATTCCACTAACATTTCCCCAGGTTAATGTAACCAAATTGTATTTTACTAAATTCTGGTTGGCTTTTAAAACTTTTTGTTTTAATTCTTCGAGCATGGTTTTCAATTTATTACGTTGAACACCTATGGTGTTCTAAAATTATTCGGAAGATTCCACTTTTTACAAATATTGAATTCCTAACGGAATTCTCAAGAAGACAAAAATTATTCTCTCAACTACTTTTCTTTACGAACCTGATCACGAATATCTAACAAATCCTTCATTACATTGTACATATTGCCATTCCATTCTTTTGTTCCAAATCCATCGTGCAATTGTTTATAAATTTTATAAAGCTTTTTGTATACCAAATGATTCTGTTCAACGGGTTTATAAACTTTACTTATTCCAGTCATAACTTCCTGAGCTTGCAGCACATCATCAAATCCACTTACCTCTTTACCGGAAGATACAGCTCCGAATATCGCAGCACCTAATGCTGGTGTTTGTTTACTCTTCGAAATTTTCATCGGGCGTCCAGTAATGTCTGCATAAATCTGCATTATCAAAGGACTCTTTATTGCAAGACCTCCGCAGTTTACCACTTCGTTTATCTTCACACCGTTTTCTTCAATTCTATCAATGATGGCAAGTGCACCAAAAGCTGTTGCTTCAATTAAAGACCGATAAATTTCTTGCGGCTGAGTATGAAGTGTTTGTCCGAGAAGTAATCCTGTTAAACGAACATCGACTAAAATTGTGCGGTTTCCGTTATTCCAATCAAGTGCCATCAAACCGGTTTCTCCCGGTTTTAATTCAGATGCAGCTTTTCCAAGACTTGCAAACTTCTCATCCTGAGTATTACCATATTTTTCAGGAACAATATTATTAATAAACCAAAGGAAAATATCTCCAACTGCGGATTGTCCTGCTTCGATTCCGAAATACCCATCCATCACAGAACCGTTTACTATTCCGCAAACACCAGGAATATCGGCAAGTTTTTTAGTATTGGGAGAAACCATGACATCGCATGTGCTGGTACCGAGAATTTTAACAAGTGTTCCTGTTTTTATTCCCGCACCAACTGCTCCCATATGTGCATCGAAAGCACCTACGGCAACAGAAACATTAGTAGGGAGTTCTAATTTATTTGCCCACTCTTCAGAAAGATATCCAACTCTTTCTTCAGCAGAATATGCTTTGTTAATAATTCTGTTTCTTATTTCTCCTAAACCGGGAGAAAGTTTTTCCAGGAATTTTGAATCAGGCAAACCTCCCCATTGACTATTGTACATGGCTTTATGTCCTGCAGCACAAATGCTTCTTTTATGATTGTCTGGTTTTGTATCTCCAACAAGAACTGCAGGAATCCAATCACATATTTCTACAAAACTGTATGCTGAGTTAAAAACCTCCTGGTCTTCTTTTTCACAATGAAGAATTTTACTCCAAAACCATTCTGAAGAATAAACTCCACCAATTTTTGCCAGATATTCCGGATGTTCTTTTACAGCTAATTCCGTTACATGATTAGCCTCAGCGTGACTTGTATGATCTTTCCATAACCAAACCATTGCAGAGGGATTATCTTTAAACTTATCAAGAAAACACAGTGGAGTTCCTTCACCATCAACAGGCATTGGGCTGCTGCCTGTCGTATCTACTCCGATACCTATTATGTTATCTGGTGAGAAATCTTTATCAGAAGCTTTTGCTTTTTTAATTGCTTCTTTTATTGTTACTTCAATTCCCTGAAGATAATCGGCAGGATTTTGCCTTGCTAAGTTAGGATCGCGGGAATCGAGAATTACACCCGATTCCCCCGATGGATAATTAAAAACATGAGTTGAAAGTTCATTGCCATTACTAATATCAACAATTAAAGAACGGCAAGAATTAGTCCCAAAATCAAGACCGATTGCATATTTACTCATCGTTTATCAGCAAGTTTATTATGACTTTCAACTTTATATTGATATCAACCTGAAAAATAAACATAGATTGCAATTATTATGAGTACAAGTACAACAGATGCAATTACATCCCTGGCGTTCCAACTGCTGCGTGAATCTTTTTTATGTTCAGCAGTAGTAGTTGCATAAGTTAAGCCTTCAAGTTTTTCATAGGCAGGCTCATTTGTGAAGTAACTGACAGCAATCATAACAATTATACAAACAACGAAAATCAATAAACTGTAATACTGGAAGAAAATATTATTTACGACCCAGAAGAAGGAACCTTCAGTATAAGAAAAACCTGTTGACATCTTAACCGGTGTATCAATTGCAAGTCTGAATAAACCCATAGCAAATCCTACAAGCAATGCAGACATACATCCTTTCGCATTTAACCTTTTCCAGAATACACCAAGGAAAAAGACAACAAAAATAGGCGGTGCCAAATAAGACTGAACATTCTGCAGATAATCATAAAGACCTCTACCTCCCTGTATAACCGGGATCCACAATAACCCGATAAGCACCATAACTGTTGTTGCTACTCTTCCTACCCATACAAGACGATGCTGTGAAATATTTGGACGAACTCTTGAGTAAAAATCCATAGTAAATAATGTTGAAGAAGCATTAAAAACTCCTGCAAGGGAACTCATTAAGGCTGCCAGGAGACCTGCGACCACAATACCTCGTACACCTATTGGTAAAACATAGGCAACTAAAAGTGGGAAAGCCTTTTGGGCATTATCTCTTATTAACTCGCCGCTACTTCCGAAAAGTTCATGTTGTATTTGAGGAATAACTCCATTCTTAGCAATTGCGAAACATATAAGACCGGGTATGATAAAAATGAAAACAGGAAGCAGTTTAAAGAATCCTGCAGCAATTGAACCACGTCTTGCCTCTTTTTCATTTTTCGCACTTAAAGCGCGCTGAACGATATATTGGTCAGTTGTCCAGTACCACAAACCAATAATAGGAGCGCAAAACAACATACCGATCCACGGATAATTATCATTAAAATACCAGGCCATTTTCCCAGCTTCTTTTATCGGTGCCCAACTGCCTTCAACACCGCTAGGAACTAGAGGTTTCCAAAGATTAAGCATGTCAGATCCAACAGTATCACGTAAAACACCCCATCCACCTAAAGCCTGCAACCCGAAATAAGTTACTAAAATAGAACCAATGATAAGAATGATTGTTTGTAAGGCCTCTGTATATGCCACTGCACGCATACCACCGAGGATAGTATAAAGACCGGTTAGTACAATAACCAGAATTGAACCAACCCAAAAACTATCAAGACCTAAAAATGAGATATCAGGTAGTAAGACGCTGAATACAATTCCACCTGCAAAAATTCCTACGGCAATTTTTGTTAGAACATAAGCTACTAATGATATTAAAGAGAGTAAGGTACGGTTACCCGGAGAAAAACGTTTTTCCAGAAATTCAGGCATTGTGAAAATTTTTGAGCGCATATAAAATGGAACCATCACCCAGCCAAGAACCAATAAACACCAGGCGTGAAGTTCATAATGTGCCATAGCAACACCATCAGTCGCACCTGAACCGGCTAATCCTACAAGGTGTTCCGATCCAATATTAGATGCGAATATCGAAGCACCTACTATAAACCACCCAAGGTGTCTACCCGCAAGGAAATAATCTGCTGCGTTATCCTGCCTTCTTTTAATTACCCACCAGGCTAAACCAGCAATTATCGCAAAGTAACCGGCTATTATTAGCCAGTCAACAGTAGTTATTGTACTCATTATCTACCCTCTGCTGTAAATGTTATAAGATTTTTGTTGCCTTTATTTTACCGAAAATTTATAAATTGTAGTCTGTTTGTAAACTTCACCGGGACGTAATACCACGGAAGGAAAGTTTTTCTCATTGGGTGAATCAGGATAATGTTGTGCTTCTAAACATAACGCTGTTCTATATTTATAAACAGCTCCATTTTTGCCGTCAACCCCATTAAGGAAATTTCCCGAATAAAATTGTAAACCAGGCTGGTCAGTTAGCACTTCCATAAATCTCCCACTTGCTGAATCATAAAGGGTTGCCACTTTCCTTACTATACCTTTTTTATAATTATTTAAAACCCAGTTATGATCATAACCTCTTCCAAATTTAATTTGTTGATTATCATCATTTATATGTAATCCGATAGGAGTGGGTTTGCGGAAATCCATCGGTGTGTTTTCAACAGGTGCAATCTTTCCTGTAGGAATCAATTCATTGTTTACCGGTGTGGTTGAATCTGCATCTATTGATAATTCTTCATTTAGAATAGTGTTATTGAAGTTTGCGGACAAATTGAAATATGAATGATGTGTAGGATTAAAAATAGTTGGTTTATCTGTTGTTCCTGTGTAATCAATTTTAAGTTCGTCGTTATTTGTTAAAGTATAAGTAACAGTAGCCTTAACTGTTCCGGGATATCCTTCATCTCCATCGGGACTGACCAGAGAGAGTTTAAGAGAAGGACCTTCTTTACTTTCTACCGGTTCAGCACTCCAATATGCTTTAAAGAATCCTATTCTTCCGCCGTGCAAAGAATTCCTTCCATCATTTATCGTTAACTGGTATTCATTCCCATCTAAGGTAAATTTTCCTTTGTCTATTCGGTTACCGTATCTGCCAACAATAGCACCAAAATAAGAATTATCATTAACATAAGCTTTTAATGAATCGTATCCCGTTACAATATCAGCGTAGTTTCCGTTTTTATCAGGCATTGTTAGTGAAACCACCCTGGCTCCGTAATTAATAATTTGGACCTGGGCACCTGAATTATTTTTAAGTGTGTAAAGATAAACTTCGCGACCATCGTTAAGCTTACCGAATAGTGTTTTTTCAATCATCTGATCTTTCCCGTTTATTGAACAAGAATTGAAAATAAGTAATAAGAGTGAAAGCAAACAAATAATGTAAAATAGATTTTGTTTTTTTGGGGCCGGATTAAGCTTATTCATTTTAATATCCATATTTGTTTATTCTTGGTTAGACTAATTTATAATATTCAAAACTTAATAGCATTATGTTTAAGTAAGATTTTTTTGAACTAAAAGGTAATTTTTTAAACAAATCGTTAACTGATTTATTAAGTAAAAGTTTTATTTTGTTCTAAAGCAAGTGTCCTGTTATGTCGTTTTTACAGTATGAATATGCATATGATTAACACATCCAAATTAATTAAACGATAACAGGTAAGCAAACTAAATCTTCGCAAATGTAATATTAAATAGAGAGTGTAAAAGTAAGTTAGGATGAATAGATAAATCATCCAAAATTCTTTTAATAGTGGAAATAACTTAAAAATCTAAATTCTGAGGTTATGACTAATTTATTTTGCTGCCTTTTTGTGCATAACCCATTAAAGAACCGGTTACTACTTTTAACGGAAGTCCACAGCCAGAACCAACAAATCCAGGTGCCGGAGAATTCAAATTTTTTTCCCACCATTCTTTGTCAAAAAAAAGTGAAACAAGAGTTAAACTAGTAGCTTCGTGAACATACATTCTGCAATTATCCCGCAAGTTTGGCCATACTTCAAGCAGGCAGGGTTTTAATGATTCAACATAATCGGCATCAAAAAAAGAAAGTACATATTTTTTGTTGAGATCTTTGAGTGAGTCTTCAAAATATCCAACCCTGAATTCACACACATTGATATTCCCAAACTGCGAAATGTTATTTTTTACTTCGTCCAGAGAAGTAGCGAATCGACCCTTTTCATAGTGATCGTAGTGATTAGTATATAAATTATAATGAATTTTATCTTCTTCATTGGGTTCTGGCAGACCTTCAAAAGAATCACAAACTACTAATTTTCTACGGGTAATTGAACAAAGAATAGAAAGAGTTACCGAACTTCCGCCTTTATAACAACCGAATTCTATTACATCACCGCTAACAGAAGAGGGAACCTTAAGAATTGATGAAGCCATTTCGATATGTTCAAGCCAGGTACTTTCTGTAGGAACTTTCTTTATATTTTTTTTAAATCTCCTGATCAACTTAAATTTTTTGGTAAAACCATAACTATATGAATTGCCAACTTCACTATTAATCAGAAATTGTATTAAAAAAGGTAGGGCGAAAATGACATCAAAGAGTCTACGATATGTTTTTTTTAATTGTTTATAAATTTTCATTTTAATTTACTTCTATTATGCTACAATATTGTTAATGTAATTTTCATAAAAATCTGATTCAGATAACCTCTGAAGATGATTATTTGAACAATCTTAGTGCCAGAATCCCTTGTTTCACTTTAATAAAGAATTTTTATTAAATGTATGAATAATAGTACTCCTTTGCCAAGTATTAATTCTAAACAAATATAAAATATCGGAAATTTTTTTACTATAAAACTATTTCCTTTGCCCAA
>Ga0315536_1000088_pt1 | contig 40783 bp, 51 predicted proteins | sample SalMarSW160230MG_FD_203093 | JGI IMG/M metagenome (GOLD analysis project Ga0315536, IMG submission 203093) | Salt marsh sediment microbial communities from the Plum Island Ecosystem LTER, Massachusetts, United States - Salt Marsh Sediment SW1602-30 ...
CCTTACCACATGATACACAATTGCACTCATTGAACTCTTTAACTGTCATACCATTAACATTTTTTAAATAACTATCAATAATTATCATTATTAAAATTTCCTCCTTAAGATTAATAAACTCTTTTTTTAACTTATATAATAAACTTTCTTTATTCAAATAATTTAATAACTTTTGTCTAGTCTTAAACTTTTTTTTAATGATTTTATCAACAATTTCATTATCTGGTATATCTTCACCCCTACAAAAATTACAAGTTTTTAATTCTCCATTTTCACAATCACAAGATTTATCACAGTTAGAACAAATTTGTTCCCATTGTTCATCAGATGGTGGATATTCATCAAACTTTTCACAGTCTATGACTTTATATCCGTCTTTTTCTGCACATTTATCACTACACCAATGAGCCTGACAATTACAGCTTATATAATCACCACAATCTGCAAAGGTATTACCACAGTTTTTTGTTGAACATGTATAATAATCAATACTCATTTAATTTAATCCTCTTTCAATATAGTTTTATAAAAGATATTTACAGGTTTAGAGTGTGGAACTGTATATTCATACATTAAATCAAATTCAAATTTATCTTTCATAGTATAAAACACAATAACTTTAAAATTTAAATGTGTTGTTGCTCTGCTCAATACTTTGTTATCAAAATCTAATATAGGAGTCATATTTTCAATTTCTAATAAATGATAAGTAAAGTCACTTATATGTTTTTCAAAATTATCATCTTTTAAAAATTCATTCATGGACTCTTTAATTTCATTGTAGTTATATTCAGATACTTCTAAAAAGCAACCAATATAATCTGGTTTATTTGAATAAGTAATTTTACCTAATAATTTATATTTAAGCTCATTAGTTAATGTATTTTTATTTTTTGAGAAATCAATTAAATTACATTGGTCTAGTTTTTCACACTCTAAACAATTTTTTGGTTGATAACTTAATTCTTCTGCTGGATTTATACAAATATCTTTATTCATAATTTAAAACCTTTCTGGACCCATTTAAGGGTCCTATTATTTATAATTTTATTTCTAGTTGTCCACCTATTTTTGTTTGTACTTCAACACTTTTTAATATTTCACCTGTATCCTTATTAACAACATCATCACCGTTTATTATTAATGTCTTTTTGAACTCAGCCCATTTTACAGTCACATTTGTTTGTAAATATTTATCTGGTATTTCTCCTGAATTATATTCGGGTTTTAATTTCATTACTTTAGATTCTTTTTTAATTGAAATCTTTGCAGATGGTAATCTATATGATTGTTCAGTTTTATTATTTTTCATTTTATCAACTTCAATTAAAGAGTATATAACATCCTTTGTATATTGTTCCTTTTTTAATATTTCGTCCTGATACATATTAATTTTATCTTGATATTCGTCACGCATTTTAGAAGCAATCAACATTAATCTTTCTTTTTCCTCAGTAAATTCCTTAAGTTCAACAATTAATTTTTCCATTTGATAATCATTATTCATAATTAAACATCCTTTCAAAATGTAATATTGGGCCGGATATACCGACCCTTTAAATTTATTTATAGATTGGTTTTTTATAAACATTAAATGTAATATTAGTACATTGTAATCTTGATTGTATTCTGTAATTATTAATATCAAAATCGTAATTATAGATAACGCCAATTCTATGAGGTAAATTTTCATCTGGTGAAATAACTTCACCTTCAATTAAATTCATTTTAAACAAGTCTTTATATTTTGTGGCTGCTGCATTATAAATTCTATCTTTAATTTCTTGACTTAATTCTTCTGGTATTCCACAATATGAAAAATTCATTTCTATATTTTTAAGATTAGTTTTTCCAAATTCAATATTATGTGTGTAAATTTTATCGTATGCATCATGGTTATAATTTGTACGTGTTTCTAATTTTGTATTTTCTTTCAATGTTACAGCTTCTAGTAAATTTATTATAATAGGAATATTTCTATTCATTGTTTCAAAAGTAATTTCTGTTTCAGTCTTTTTAAAAGTATCTATATCGATTTCTTTTCCTTCTCCTGTTATAAACATACCTTGTATTTTAGTAATAGCCTCTTTATTTCCCTTTATTCTCATAATATCTTTATTCATAATTAAACACCCTTTCAAATTTTATTATTTTTTAACCTTGTTCTTTTTAGCCTTATTTTCTAAAACTTTTTCATACTCTTTTGGATATGTTTTTTGTAATTTACCATATGTCACTGTTAACCGTTTGCCAATAAGTTTATTATAGTCTGATACACCTGGGACTTTCTTTTTGTCTTTTCCTATAAAACTTGTATGTTCAGCTAATAAAGCAAGCATTTTATCTGGGTCTTTTTCTGCTACAAGATAAAGTATATTCTTTATTCCACTTATAGCTTCTGCTTCTTCTGGTGTTCTTTCTGGTTCTTCTGTACTATTATTTGTTGTATTTCCTTTATTATTTCCTCGGTTTTTATCAGTTTGGGCATCTCCATTGCTGGTATTTCCTTGATTAGTTGGTGCAGTACCGCCACGAAAATTATCACCATGTAAGCCTGTGTTATCGTGACTATCAGGGTCAACGTCCTCACTAATTAGTAATAAATCCTCTAATAATGATTTTTTTAAGAATGTCTTTGCTGATAAAACTTTTTGTGATAAATCCATTTTTGATTTTGTTCTATCAATGTAAATTTCTCCATTTTCCCCCATTTGATTAGTTGGGTTATTTATATCAGTTACAATTATATCTAGTATGTATTTTTCACCGTCTAATTTTCCAGATCCAAAACGTATTATTAACCCTAATTCTTTTAATAGTGGTTTAAGTTCTGCTAAAATATTTTGTATAGTTCTATACTTAAAATCTGCAAAATCGTTTCTATTATCTTTATTAACTTTTACTTTGTCCTGCAGTATCGCCAATTTTTGATAAATATTTAAGCCTTTAACAAGTTCTGTATCTGTCTTAACTTCTGTTTTTGATTCTACTACCTCATTATTTTTTGTATCAGTCATAATTAAACACCCTTTCTCATTCTTCTATTTAAACCCTCTAGCAATTTCTTTTTTCTAGTTCTTAAATTCTTTAAATCACTCAATAATTTATTTCTTTTAATTTTATCTAACTTAGTTGTCAATTGTGAATTTAAGTTATTAATATCCGCCTGTAACTTCATAGTATCTTTATTTTCAAAATAACAATGATATTCTTTTTTACAGTTAGGACAAATAAAATATACTTCAACTGCCTTTTCTGGATCTAATATTTCTTTAGTAAGTATTGTTACTAAAAACTTTGTTTTACATTCATTACAAGTCGTTTCCACTTTCAACTTCCTCCTTTGGTTTGAATACTTCTGGAAATTCCATGCCTAACATATCAAGAATTTTAAATATATCAGTTATGAAAAATGTGTTATGTCTGATCTTATAATTTAAACCCGATGCTGTTAATCCCAAATATTTAGCTAATTCTACAATTGATATATTTCTTTCTTTTAAGATATATCTAAAATATTTGTCGTTCATGTCCTCACCTCCTAATACTATTTTATAACAAGTCTTATTGTTTGTCAACAAGTATTTTAAATCACCTTTTAATTATTTAGGAAGGTTCTGAACCCTTCCAGCTTTTTATGTGTATTTAGCTCCTTTGATTTTTCTTAAATCATTTTCGTGTCTATCAGATTGTTTTGGTATTTTTGATTTTGTCCATACTTTTGTTGATTTCTTTTTTGTTTTTTTCTTATCCTCTTCTTTCAAAGTAAAACCTCCTTTCTAAAAAATATCGTCCTCATACATTAAGTTATCTAAGTAATCAAAATACTCTTCACTTTTAATATCTTGTTGCTGATCCCATTCGTCCATATTCATATTAACAGGACAACTAATAACTTTTTCATAATCTTCTTGATCCTCGATATTTGGTTGTGGTGTATGATCCATTAATATAATACTATTATCTTGATATTCTGCTTTATTTAATAGTATTTCTTCAATAAAATCTTCACATTCTTTATATGTTCCAAATTTACACCCCAAAAAATCACCTTTCCAAAATGATACACAATAATTTGCCATTATTCAGACCCCCAAATAATTAGTAAGTTGTTGTTGTTCTCAACTTCTAATATCATTATATAACAAGTGAAACGAATTGTCAACAAGTATTTTAAACTTTTATTATTTATTTGAATATATTAAGAAACGAAAAATCCGGGTAACCCACAACCCGGATTCTTTTTATAGTAAAGACCAAAACAAAGTTAAACTAATACCAAGACACAATTTATAAGAATGTATAATTATTAACTAAAAATATTATATCATATTAATGCAAATTAGGAAACCCTTTTATTATATAGGTTTCCTAATATTTTTATTTTAATTCTTTGCAAAAAATCAAATTAAATTTAATCTAAGTTTCTAATTTTCTGAATAAGACCAGGCCAATTATAACCAGTTTCTTTTATATTCTTTTTGATTTCAACAATCCATAAATCAGACCATTTTGAAACTTTTTTAATTGTTTGTTCCCAATTCTCCAAACTTTCAGATTCTTCTGGTGTTATAAATTTATAACCATATAAAGTATATATTGCCTTTGCTGTTCCTATTGCAAAAAGATCAACGTTAGCTTTATAAAAATTTACGTCTGCACTATTGGAGTGAAAGAAATGTTCACATAAAGCTGCTGGTGCTATGGTTTCTCTAAGTTCATAAAGACCATTGGAATATAACACATTGTCTTTCATACAACCCCTATCATTAGTCGGTGTAACTTTTGATATTTCTTTATACCATAACTCAGCGAACTTTTTACCTGTAGTTGTATTTTTATAATAATGATATACTTCGCACCCTCTAGCTTTAAGACTTCCAGCATTAGAATGAAAAGCTGCATGTAAATCAACTTTATGTGTATTAGAATCTGTAATTATTTTTGATAATGTCCATGTTTTATTAATATTTTTATAAATAATAAAATCTGAACCATGCCCACCATTTTTAATAAAATATTCTGCTCTATCTCTTAAAATAAACATGTTATCCTCTTCTGTACCATAACCAGCAACACCTTTATTATTTTCCTGAGTACTAGCAGATAAGTATATTTTCTTTTTACTCATAATAAGTTAATTCTCCTTTCTTTTATATTGGTATTGAAAAAATACCTTTTACTATTAAAGTACCCAAACCAACAACAGCTAAACACATACCAGATATTAAGCCCCATTTTTTATAATCAAATTCTAGTTTTTTGACTTCCATTTCATTTTTTTTTAAAGATATCTGTTGGAAACAATATTCTTGATTTTGTTTACAATCTTCTTTATTAACTAGTGTACTTAGTTTAGATTCTATTTTATCAAATCTGTTGTTAACTTCTTGCTTAAAATCTTTAACTAAATCATATAACATATCAACTTTCTCATTTGGTTCTGACATTGTTTTCTCCTTTCTTTATTAAAGATATCTAGCATTTTCTTTAATAAGTTTTTTTATAAATAAGATTATACTAATAAATTTATTTAAGGTTTTAAAAGTTTACCGAGGATTTGAACCCCGGACCCCACCACAATTATATATTATACTGATCCTCTACAAATCACCTAGGTTTATATAATTGGTTTTGTTGGTGTGTGCTAGCCATTACACTATAATCTATATATTAAAATTTAACCGGCTACAGTCCCCTTTTTAATAGGAAGTTCACCGGTTAAACTGTATATAAAACTAGAAACATTATAATTTTTTATTATTCCTTTCAGTCTCTAAAACTGCGAATTTTTCATTAAATTCTGCTTCTAGTGGTATAATTTCTAACTCTATATTTCTAATATTTTCTTTTAATTTAGTTATATTATTTCCTGAATCAACAAAATCTAAAATTATTTCCATAATTATTTTCTTATCTTTTAAACTTTCAACTTTTGAACTAATAGCTGCTATTTCTTTAAATAATGTATTGTCCATGTTTAACACTCCTTTGTTTTAATATAGTCTTAAGCTCGGAATCGAACCGAGTATTACCGGAATAGTAAGCCATACCTTAAGATCCTTAACTAGTTTACCAGGCTTTAATTTAAAGTGTAAAGCATGATAACAAACACTGATATTATTTATTCTACTTTTCAATTGGGTATATTGAAGGCGTTTCAAATATCAACTTTGCCCCCCATAGCAGATAACAGATTTGAACTGTTGACTTCTAGGTTATGAGCCTAGCACCCTGACCACTGGGTTAATCTGCAATGCCATATTACTTATTAGAAGTATTAATTGTTATATTATATTTATTACCTACAATATAATCAATATTCTTTTCTACATCAGGAATCACAAGTACAGGCCTAATATCTCCTGATTTTCTGAATGTCAACATATTATGACCACCTATAATAGGTGAACGACTCTTTATATCTCCAGGAATATTTTCAATAAATTCTTTATTGACTAAAGTCATTTCATAAGTTACTGGTTTAAATTCTCCCATATTTTATAATCTCCTTTTAAATAATTTGTATATCCTTACCCTAAACCCCTTAAGATATACTGGTTACCGCTACGCCCTTTTGTAACCTCCCACATTTTTATATAATGGCCACATACAGATTTGAACTGTAACACCCAGACAGCCCCGGATATGTCCCACACTATGACCCCAATATTAAGAGTGGCAAGCCCTTAATATTTACTAATTATTTTCTTAAGATCTATTTCAAATTCCTGCTTAATTTCAACAGGTAACCTTATATCGTCATAAAACTTCTTCATGAGCTGACAGATATCAGTAAATAATGTTGTATCTTTTAATGCTACTTCAACAGTAATTTTATCTAAATCTATTTTATCACTCATTATCTGACCCCCTTATATCTATTATACTACTTTCATTTATGTATGTAAAGTACTTTCTTTAAAAAAGGCAATTAAATATTCGGCCTGTCCGTTCTATTAGCAAAAAGAAATAGCAACAATAAAAAGGTATTTATATAATCGATAATGATCAACCCAATTAGTCACTTAGCCGGATTGAAAAAATAATTGCCTAAATAAAATTGGAAATTGAATATAAAAAAGAGGCAATTATAAATTCGTATAGGGGTTGTTTCAATGAAAGATACGGAACGAATATATAACTGCCTATGTTTTGTTTTTGTTTATATTTTATATATACTTATGTTCTTATTTATTGGATATTCTTTATTTCGTTTTATGATTATTTTTTCATTACTTAAAATAGTGACAGCGGTGTCACTATTTTATCAAGAGAAACTAAGCACAGAACAGGGAAAAAGAAGTGATTTAACTTGTGGTCAACTTGACCACAAGTTAAAAACAGCTGAAAAATTAGGCGATACATTGTATTTTTTTGACAATACATCTGATGTTTTGTTGCAATGGTCATTTTGGCTATTGCAACAATTGTTATTATCTTTTACTAAATTTTTACTTTTATCGGCTTTGCTTAAAATCTTCATGCATTAATTGTCTTGCTTGTGTTCTTGTACCTATTTTTGGTATTTTTTTAGCACCATCATAACAATCTAAAAGATATACTAAATCAATTTTATACTTCGCCATAGCTGGACTCCTTTATAATCAAACATGTATTACCTTTCCATTCTAAAAAATATTGACTATTCATATTAATTAATTGTGTGCAATCTCTTTTAATATGACCAATTTGATTATCTTTCCAATACACACTAATAGCATTTTTATCATATTTATTATGAGGTTCTTTTTTAAGTATTATATGGTCACCTTTTTGTATTTTGTCTTTAACCTCAGCGTATTTATGATATGGTAAACCAACTACATAAATTTTATCCATTTTCAAAATCCTCCTAAATAATAATGGTTTGTATTTGTCCAGTTTTCAGCCCTCGAACAAATACAAACCATTTAAATTATTTAGTAACTTATATCAGGGGCTGAATCTAATATAAATTACTAATACAATAATTATATATTAGATACCCCTAATACGTCAATCTTTATATTTTTGTTTAATAGATCTAAACTGTCTATCTTTTATTTTAAACTTTTCAATTATCTCTGGAAGTAATTCTTTATCTTTTGGCTTTTTACCATTTTCTTTGTAGAATTTTTCTACCAATTCAATATAATAATTATAGACTTCCTGACCTTCAACTTTTGTATTTCTTTTATTACAAACATTTTCCTTTCTTAAGTCCACATTAAAGAACGGTACTTCTCTAACCTCTCTTTTTATAGCGTGTCCTTCATTATCTACTATAGTATTTAATTCAGCAAATTTTGATCCAAAGTATTCTATAATATCCGCCATTGCTTTTCTTACTAACACATGCCTATCAATAGTTTTATTATAAGTTACTGTATTAAATTTAATAGTATACTTTTCACCATATTCTTTAAATATTTCTTTTATAAATACTTCTTCACCTAGTATTAAAATAGCTTTATAAACTACGTCACCTCTAAATATACGACCAAATGCCTGTTTTAATCTTTCTTTTGCTGCCTGTTCAATGGATTTAATAATAATATCACCATTACAATCAATTGATAATCTACCCTTAACATTAATATCAACTACACCATTGATAATTAATAATTCAGCTTTTTTATAATTTCGTCCCTGTGATTCTGTACCATTAATATACGCCATTGTTCCAGTTTTTACAATATAGTCGTTTATATCCTCATTATTACTTGTATCACAATTTACTGTTTTTTCGCCCTGGTTTACTACACTTTTTAATACTAAATGATCTGTTTTAATAGGGTTTTTATGATTTATTATATCTTTCATGCTCTTACTTAGTCCTAAAAAGGTTAATGTTTTAAAATCTTGACCATCTATTAAATCCATATTTTCAATTATCAAACTATCATTATTACTTTCCCTATTTAAAATTGCTACGTCTATATTTTTAATACTAGGGCTTGATTGATAAGCTAATTCAGTGCAAACATTCAAATCATTGTCTTGTATTTCATTAGCTGTTAAATAATACTTAGGACATTCAAAGGACCCTAAAATTGATTTAACACTAATTGATAAGTAATTAATAAATAATTCCTTTGCTTCTTGTGAAAGAATATCTTTAAATGTTGCAAACTGTTGAGCATTTAAACCTTCACCATCTGAACCTAAACCAAAATAAATTAATTCTTCAATGGTCCCAATTTCTTCACCCCAAATATTAACATCAAAATCCTCAACATAAGCAGTCGATACTTTTAAAACTTGTGTTACTACAGCGATATGTTCATTTTTATAAAGTAAATCTTTAAAATTATTTTTTAATCCATCTTCCTGTATATTATCTTTTAATTTATATTGCTGGATTTTATCACAAATCACATAACACAATTTAGAATTTTTATGTATTTTTTTAGGTTTCCTTCTTCCACAATCATATTTTATTGGCCCATATGGTTCACAAAATCTATGTAGATCTTTATATAAATTTTTAGTACCATCATATTTTAATTTATATTCATGTATGCCTTCATTTTCTTCTATGTCTTGTTTTAAATTTTCTCTTGCATGTTCATAAGTTTCATTTTCAGTTATAAGTTTTTTAATACAAGGATAAAAAGCAGTTTTTGCTGGAATATATATATTTTCCTGTGTATCTAAGTCTTTTTTATAATAGTAATAATCATTTAGTTGAATTACTATCAATCCTCTTTCTTTAAATGATTCATATTCATCAACTATTATTTCCATTGGTTCCTTTTTCTTTGCTTCTCTAATTGCTATCATATTTTTATTATATTCTGCTTTATGTCCCACATTATAAAAATACTTATGATTTGTAACTACTGCCTTTATATCTGGTAATTTATTAGCTGCAATTGGTGATTGACTTTTTAATTTATGAATATTTAATTGTTTAAAACCGCCAACCTCAGAATCTAACCAATTATCAATTCTTCTAGTAGTTTTTTTAAGGCTATAACTAACAACCCATTTAAAAGTTTTTTCAAAATCGTCTATATTAGAATTTTCTTTTGTTGTAAATATTGTAAACACTCCATTATGAAATACGTTATATGCTAATTTTGCAGCTGATTGAACTGTTTTACCTCCACCAGTACCAACAATTTTTATAGTATCTTTTATAAAGAAATTCTTTAAATATTTTATATCAACGCATTCTTGTAATTCTTGAAATAATTTTATATTTTCAAGTTCTTCCTTTGAAGGTATAATTGATTTAAATTTATTATTTAAATTTTTAAAATGATCCAAATGTTTCTGCTCATCGCTACAATAAGAAGATAGTGTATGTATATTTAATTTAAAACCTCTTTCTGTTTCGTTAATATTAACATAGGCATCTACAGTCCCATAATTATTATTATAATGTGTATTTTTAAGTATGCTACAATATGGACAACTAGTGTGTATATGTACCCCTTTGTTATCTTCTACTACCTGGAATATATCAACACCATCTTCTTTTAATAAATTTAAAGCTGCATTTATAATAATATCATTTGATTTAGCATCGATTATTGTTGATTGTTGTTCCTTTTCCTCTTTTTTTTTCAAATGGTCAGCTGCATCTTCATGCTTTACAATTAATAATTTTTCAAATAAATCTGAAAATTGACTAATTGGTAATATTTCAGAATCATTATCAAAATAAATTCTATCCAAATTATCTAAAGACCAAACAACAGCCCTATCTAATGTTTCAATATATTTAGAATAATTTGGGTTTATATCCAGTATTTTATTGATATCATTTTTAAAAATTAATTTAAAGTTTTTAAAATCTTTTGTTTTGTTATTCCAACTTTTATAAGTTTTAATTTTAGATAGTTGGTCAACTAATTCTTGGGGATAACCATGTTTAAAACTACCTGTTTCTTTGTCAAAGATATCAACATCAATAATAATTAAATTGTCAGCTGCATCTATTACAATACCTTTTGATTCTACACTATCTCTAATAACTGTTTTAGTATAATTTATCAATGGGTTTATTGGGTTTCCATTATAATATGTATAACTTTTTAAATCAGCTCTAAATCCAGAATACCCAATTTGTTTAATATCACAATCTAATAGTTTTTTTATTCTATTTATATTATGTTTGAATATTTTATTATTTTCATTTGTGTCTGCAGTTAATTCATGTTCAAAATATTTAACTGTTGAGACTTTATTATTAAAATTTTCTAATCTTATTTTTACTAATTCAGCAAACTTTTTATATTCTTCAATATCTGCCTGATCTATATTATCAGTTACAAAGATATCATTATTATCTATAGATGATTTTACAGGATGCTTTAAATTATTTACTGGGTTTATTCCTTTATCTGGTGTTGTTAAATAGTATTTATTTTCACTGTTAAGATTTTTCATGCCTTTAAATAGTAATGGTTCTATAATAATTTCCTCATTGTTAAATAATTTAATAGCATTATTTAGGTTTACATCAAGATTAGAATTTTTATTAAATTTTTGTTTGATACCAAGATTAAAAGCACCGCCTTTAGTTCTTAACTCAGAATCATTTTTTAACTTAGCTATGTAATTATTAACATCATTTTGTATTGTCCACTCAACCATGTCAACATCCAGTTCAAAATAACCTTTTCCATTTGCTTCAAAGTCAGCATCTACTATTTTTTGAATTAATTCCTTATCTTCAATTTCAAAGTAAACACCATCAGTATTAATATTTGGAGCAAATAGATCTTTATTTCTAGTACAAAGATTATAAAGTAATGACTGACATTTCAATATAACAAATCTTCCTAGTGTTTTATTAGCTATTGGTATATCATACTCACTATTAATCAAACCATATGTTGAATTTAGTATTAATTTTAAACCTTTTTGTATGTTTTTATATTCTGTTCTTTCTTCCTCAGTCAAACTCATATCTTTAGATAATTTTTTATATTTTTGTCTTAAGTTATAAACAGCCTCATATAATTCTACATTCATGATTTTACTAAAATATTCTTTATATTCTAATATAGTACTAGGATATTGTGATTTATAATCAAAATCATATAAATTACCACTTTTATTTTTATAATTTGATTTAGCACCATGCGCACCACCAAAACCACCTTTAACATGAACACCATTTAATTCAAATTCTGCTGTTTCAACTCCTGTACGTTCTTTGTATATTGTTTTCAATGCATTATCATTTTTAGTACCTTTATTATTATTTACAAAGGACACAAAATCATTAAATTCTGGAATATCTGTTTGTATATAATCGGTATAATCAATTGTAAAATCTTGTTGTCCACCTTCTAACTTTAGTAATTCAACAATTAATTCTGTATGAGGTTTTTTGTTTGTAAATAATAATTTTGAATCATAACTAATATCTTTTAAGTTTTCCAATTTAATAGCTTTAATTGCATAAAATCTATCTTTTACTAAACCTTCCATGTATTCATAATACATAAATTCAAGGCTAACAACGTCATTTTCTGAGTAACTTATAAAAGTTTCATACATATTATCATTTATAACTGCCTGTATATTGTCATATTTATTAAAATCAAATTTTTGACTCATACCCAAATGTAATAATTGTAATTGTTTTAATGACATTGAAGTTCCTTCACCACTTTTATTTTGTAGTGGGCTAAAACCTGCAATTGCTTGTATATCTAATATATTACCTTTGTTAATACTTTTTCCTTCTTCTTCACTCCATATTCTAGTACAGCGGTTTCTAATACAATTTTTAAAATCATTGTAGAATGTTCTATAAGCAGGTTTTGAATATTTTTCAAATAATTCTTTTTCATCAATATATTTTCTTTGATCTTTGAAAAAATTCTGCCAATAATCCCTGGAAAACTCTTTAAATCTAAAACCATATTTAATTATTAAATCATTCATTTTTCTAAGCTTTAAAAGTATGTTAGTTTCTTTATTAGCTACTAAATTTAATAATACATTTATCATTGGTTTGTCATAACCATCTGAATTATAAAAATACATTATAGAATCTTTACCTAAAATAAAATCATTATAAAATTTTACAAATAAATTACAATCTTCGTCATTCCAGCACTCAAAAATATAAACACCTGTTTCTGGATTGTATTTTATTTGTTTAGGTAATTCTTGCTTGAATTTTAAAGGTTTGCCTATCCTTTTAAAAATAAAATTCCAGTAATCTGGAAAGCACTCTGTATCACATGAAAGAATCATGTTGATATTATACAAATCTTTGAAGTTTGTATTCATTTTTGCCTCACTCCTTAAGAAAATAAATAGGGTATATAATACCCATTGACACTATTATATACATATTATATAATATAGTCAATAAGAAATTTATTATATTTTGTAGAAAGAAGGTTTATATAATGAAATTAGTAATAAGAAAAATTCAATCAAAAAGGACTAGTTTAATGGTTTCTTTACCTGTTGAATTACTTGAGAAATTAAATGTTTCAGGTGGTGATTATTTAGTATTTGATTATAAAAATGATTCAATAATTTTAAAAAAATTAAATCTTGAAAGGAAATAATAATTATGATTAATAAATTTGGACCAGGTAAATTATATTTAAATTATGGAACAAAAGAAGAAAAATTAATTGGTAAAGTTAAAGGACCTGATAAATATTATTTTTTATTAGATTATAGAAGTGTTTTACCTAATAATGAATTATATGATAATGATCCAGAACTTACGTTAACAGATAAAGATTTTATGTTATTTAAAACAGAAACTTCATATCTTTTTGAAGTAGGATTTAAAATAATTGAATGCATAGATAATTATGGTTGGTGTATAATTGAAGATTCTATTGATACACCAGAAATTAAAGGTATTCCGTTTTTAACATACAATCCTGATATAATGGCATGTAGTAATACTGGTTATCCTTGCGACTTGTGCGGTCCTAATTGTAATCAATGGAAAGATTGTAAACATATTATCAATACAGAATACAAAGAAAATTCAAAGTTAAAAGAGATAGCAGTTAAAAAGTTTTTTGGTAATATATTTAAAGATTTATTGATAAAAGAGGATACTTTACCATCAGACATAAAAAAGGACCATTAAACTGGTCCTTTTATAAATAATATACAATTTCAAGAATTGGTTTATTATAGCCTTCTTTTGAGCTAAATTGACACCATCTGTAATCTATTATTTCATTTCCAACAAATAACCAAATACCTTGATATGTTGCCCCGTCCGCAATTGCTTGTATTAATGTTTTAATATCAAATGTTTTCCATTCATTAGAACCAATTAAAACTGATTCTTCATAGTAAACAGTTTCGTTAATATCTGGTTTAGTATTCCATGTAACAGTACTTTCTGACCAATTTGAAGTAATTCTTTGCATACCTATTATAGTTGTATCTTGTAAATCATCAGCATATAATTTTAAATTTGCTGTTTTTATTTTCTTACCAATTATACTTGATAAATCAAAATATAATAAAGTATATAAAGAGTCTAATTCTCCACCATTATAAACTTGTAGATTAGTAGAATTATAAACAGTATCAGGCACCCAAATATTTATAAACGCATCCTTTGTAGGATTTAAAGATAAATCTTTACTAATAAATGATTTAAAAATATCTGTACCTAATTTTAAACCTAACATTAAGATTCACCGCCTTGATATGCAAAAACTGATCCACTAGCTAATGTAATACTAGTGTATTCACCATAGAACACAAAACCAGCTGGAATTGTAATTGCAGTAACACCTGTTATATTTCCAACAGCTGTGACAACTGAATCTGTTAACGCTTGTATAGCTACAAATACATAACCTGTTTCTGGTGTATGTTCGTTTGTGTCTGATATATAAGCACCACCAAAACCACCTAATGAAGCTTGTAAACAGCCTTTTTCTGTTTTTGGCATATTATCACCCCTTTATTTTTTATTATACCATTTATTACGTGCTATTGTTATTATAGAACCTGTTAAAGTTAATAATAAACCTGCAGATATAAATAAAATATTGTTCGGCTCTCCTGTTTTTGGTAACTCTTCAATATCTTTTGGTTTGTTATTTGTTGGTGTTGGACTTGGTGTTATAGAATCACTTGGTGATATTGAAGTTGTAGTTGGTGTTGTACTTGGTGTTATACTTGTACTTGGTGTTATACTTGTACTTGGTGTTATACTTGTACTTGGTGTAATAGAATTACTTGGTGTTGGACTTATTATAATTTCTGTTACCAAAATTTTTATGGTCCAGTAATACCATTCTTTACCAGGTGACCAAATATTTGGATTAGTATTTACTTTAAAAACTTTAAATTTCAATACATTTAATCCATGTGTTAATATACCCTCAAATTTACCCTCATAAATTAAATTATGCTTATTGTTTTCACCTGTTACTGTAATTATACTATCTAAATTTGAAGTCGTTATATGACCATTTAAAGCTATATTTTGACCACCTACTTCTACATTGTTAATCCATTTAATATAAGTTAAATCTCCAACGTTTCCTGGTGTGTATTCTTTAAAGTTAACATCGTATTCTGGATTATCTGCAAAAACCATATTACACATAATTATTAATAATATAATTATCATTATAAAACTTAATATTTTTTTCATTTTAAAAAATCCTCCTGTTTAATTTCTATTTTTAGTTTAAAATTATTACAACCCTGTTGCTCTGGATCTCCTTCAATTGTATCATTCTTTATAATGCATTTACCATCTTGATAATTATCACAATCTTTACAACTACCCATTTTAAAAAATCCTCCTCTTAATTTGATTTCCATTCATAAGATATACAAATATTATTTTCAGTATAAAGAACTAATATACTATTGTCCTTACTTTTAAAAGAAATAATATTATAATCAAAAAAATCACTTTTAACTGTTTCTTTTTTAATTTCTTTTAAATTATCGTCAAATGTTTTGTTGATATAATTAATGACTTCTTTTGCTTGCAAATTTTTAAAGTCTATTAAATTATTTCCCATTAACATAGTGTATCTTTCAGCATTTAAATATTTTAGTCTTTTATCACTTTGCTCTTGTGGTTCTTCATTAACTTCATGGGTAATATTTTCTTTTGATAAATTGACAGCATTGCCAATTGACCAAAGAACTATGTTAGCTATAACAGCTACTATAAAAAATATCACAATCATTATTATACATTTTCTTAATTTCATACTATTAAACCGTCCTTTTCTTTATTATACAATACATGCTTTTTAGTTATAAATTCATTTAATGCTTTTTCTGAAACTCTCCAATCTTTACCTAATTTAAAGCCTGGAATATGACCATTTCTTAATTTTTTTCTTACTGTTTCAGGATTTACTTTTAAAATTTCGGCAACTTCTTTTATTGTTAAAAATTTTGTTTCCATTGTTTACACCTCTATTATATTTTATACCATTTTATACCCTTTTTTACATGTTGTCAAAATAATAAAAAGGACCTGTGAAATTTAGGCCCTTTTTATAACTTGAAAGAATTACCGACGAAATAATTATAAATATATTATATCATAAATTTGTTATGCTATTTTCATTACTTTTAAATAACTTCCTGAGCTTATAGCTGTATCTGAACCAGTATCAACTTCTTTTGAAGCCCTTAAAGTTAATTCACCAGCTGTTGTAGTTGTTAAAAAACCCTCTTCTTTTATAAAATTAACATTGCTTTCTATACCATAGGCAACATCTGTTGTTAAATAACTTTGTCCAGTTCTCATAGTTGAAGCATTTCTACTTGTTTCACCAAAAGCCATACCCATATATTTCCTAGTTTGATTTGCTGGTATAGAACCACTTGTAACTTCCCAATCTAATTGAATACCTGCGGTACTGTCGCCGGATGTTCCTAAAGCCAATTCAAAAATATAACTGCTACTAGCTTCAAAACTGAATTTTAAATTTGTATTAGTCATAGTATTATTAGAAAAATATTCAGCACTAGAAATTGTTACAACTTGTATATTATTTTGTTTATCTGCTTCAATTGTACTTATATCACCTATCACACCAATTATAATAAATTTACTTTGCCATCTAATCATTAACACATTACTTCCAACAATAGCACCTAATAAACTTGTAATACTTTTTACTGGGATAGCATTATCACCAGGATATAATTTAACTTGTAAAGGGTCTAAACTGCTTATAATTGCAGGAATTACTAACATTTCTTTTACTTTATCATTTAAAATAGCATTTATAATATTATTATTTCTAGTAGACATCTTTAACCCTCCTTATCGAACTATTTACAGTAACACCAGGGGCTAAATAAATTTGTTGTTTTTCTATTTTATATACACTATCAACATCTAATTTTTCACTTTTAAATCTAAAAGAATCACCTTGCCATGGTATACCATCATTAACCCTAGAACTTACAAAAGCATGTGGATAATCAACAGCTTCTTCTACCTGTAACATTTTTAATAATTCTCTTTTTGCTCTAAGATCAACATAATCTTGACTTACTGCTTCACTTTGAAATATTTTAGTTACATATCTTCCAATGCTTGTATAACTAAATGGATGATCTTCTAACCCTTCATCCTCAAAAGTTAAAACCTTATATAGTGGTGCTGTATCTTGTGCTAATTGATTTGTTATAATTACAACTCTATTATACATATCTGCATAATCTGTTGTTAAATTAACATTTGGTTCATATAATGAAACTTCATTATCTATAAATTCATGTATAATATTAGGTGTTGCTGTCCAGGGTTTACCCATAAAAACCCCGGACCCATTAACCCATAAAGGGTAATAATTAATCATGTTTAATAAAGAATTAATAATAAATAATTTACTTTTACCTAATTCATAACTTACATCTTCGGCTAATACTTCATCGCTAGCTTGTATTTGATAATTTACCCATGTTCCGACCTCTTGAAGTAGATCTTCTATTTTTTCAACTACATTTTCACCCACTTCAAAACTACGTGAAGTTATTTCTTTATCCTGTTCTAAAGCATATAGTAAATCATATCCTGTTATATACCTAGTTACAACTTTACCATCTAAGTCTTTTCTAGGTGCTAACAACATATAATGACCAAGTGGAAATTCATAAGTAGTATTATTTGTTTCTAAACAATACCAAGGTTTTATTAAATCAGTTAAATAATTAATATCTTCAATATCTTTTATTTTAAAAGTAGCTCCTGTTATAACATTTCTAGTAAAATCTAAAGTTATACGACCATCAATAACATAATTTGTTATATATTGGTTGTGGCTATAAGCTCCATTTTGTAATGTTAAAAGCTCATATTTAAAAGATTCTTTACCACCATAATCAAAAATACTCATATTAACACCCCTTTCTTAATTAGTTTCATGTTCAACACGCTCTATAGTACAGCTAAATTGATATGCGTTATTGTCTATTCTTGTAACTTTAGGGGATTGTATAGAACAATAAAACCAACGCCCTCTAAAATCCCTAAAAAAGATAGCTCCAACATATTCTATAATATCAAATAACGTATCATAAAATTCAAATGGTAAATCACAACTAAAATTTAATATCTGTCTTTTATATGATCCTTGATATTTTACCGGGTATGTTCTACCCTCAAATTGTTTTAATGTTTCTGCTCTTTCTCTTTGTTCTGATATTTGAACATTTCCAATTATTTTTACAAATTCAGAAAAACCATCTCCACCATTAATAAAATAATTACCTGTCAACAAAACATCTAATTCAGATACTTCTGATGCATTAATTGAAGGAACAGCTGAAACTGCTTCAACAAAATATTTATTATTTCCACCTATTGTTGGTATATAATCAGTAACAATAGTATTTAAAGGAACATCTGTTAAAATTGTTTCATAATCTCCATCATCAACAGATCTATAAACAGTGTTTGAAACTGCTTCGGCGTTTTCTGGTGTAATAGTAATTATAAGTTTTGGCTCATAATCTGCTATACTTTTATCATAAAATTCATCTGTTGGGTATCCTGTACCACCTGTTAATATATATAAGCCTTCATAATCTGTAATTGTACCTTCTGCAATATCTTGTATTAATGTTGTTATGTCCCATGTTTCAGAATCACCTGCTGCATGTGAATGGCTTCCATAATCACCAGCATCAACTTTTGATATTAAATTATTATATGTTGCTGTTGTTTCATCCCATGTATCATTTATATAATGAACTTCGCTTTGCATATCCCCGCTAAACGCTGATTTTCTATATAATAATAATTGAGCATCTAAAACATCTTTACCAAGAATACTGGTTAAATTAAAATCTAAACAAATACCTTGATAATCGTCACTAGCACCATAATATAAATTTAATTCACCTTCACCATCATAATTAGTATCATCATACCCAGTGTAATTATATACATAACTATCTTGTATTGCTGTTAATTCATATTCTGATATTACATCAGGGTTTATAATTTCAATATTTATTGCTCCATCATCTTCTTGTAAATCTAATGTAATAGTTGGTTGCATTGGTTGTAAAAATAAAGTTTCAAATTCAACTTCTGTTTCCTCACTCCAAAGACCATTTTCTTCTTTAACTTGTAAAGTTACTTTGTAACTTGTTTCATTTTCTAAAGTATAATTAAATGTACAACTTCCAGAACTTCCACTTGCTACTTCTGCGCTTACAAGTTTTGATTCAAGTAATAAATCGTCTGAATTATATAATTTACAAAGATATTGTATTTGGTTATTAGTTTCTGCTTGTGTATATTCCCATTCAACAGTTAATTCTGAATAACCATATTCAGATAATGCAGTTGGATCTGTTATTGTTGCATCTGGTGTTGTGGTACAAATAAATTCAGCTTCATCTGACCAATCAGAACCTGTTGCATAATCGCCCCATGTTTTAACCTGCCATAAATAAGTATTTCCATTTGTAAATGTACTACCAGCAATATCAACGCTTTCTGTTCCACTTGCTTCTTCATCATATTGCGGTGAACCAGGATAAGCCCCACCTGATACTTTATATTGTAAACTATATTTTGTTTGTGCTGTTCCATCTGTTGGATTATGATTCCAACTAAAATTTTGTAAATCTGCAGCATCAAAAACTAAAGCATCCGGACTTAAACCGGTTGGTTCATCTGGTGTAGATAATGTTTGAACTGTGTTACTTTCTACCTGTGTACTTTCCAAGCTTGGAGGTGTACAAGTAGCAGACACTTTATATTTATTATAATTAGCAGGGCTGTTATCTGTATAACTTTCAGAATTTGCTGCTAATGCACTTGTTAAAGTACTATACCCAGCCCATGTAATACCATCTGTTGAAGTATTTCTTTGAACTTTGTAATTTGTTTCATGTGTTGCATTATCGTCCCAAGTAACTTCTACAGTTCCACCAATTCTTGTTGCTACAACGCTTGTAGGTGCTGCTGGTGTAGTATTAATATAATCAGTATATGCATAACTTGAATAACCTGCATTATTCCAGGCCCTTATTCTATATCTATAATATCTATTAGCAATTGTTGTTGTATCTGTATAACTATTACTTCCTGTACTTGTATAATCTGTTGTAATAGTTTTTATAGCATACCAAGAACCTGTTACATTATCATATCTTTCTATATACTGATTATAATAAGGATCGTCCGCACTTGCTGTTCTAGTCCATTCAATAGTATGACTAGTATCACTATTACGACTTACTGTTTGACCAGTAACAGCACTTGGAGCAGTAATATAAAAAGCACCAACAGTTGGTTCATCATTTGTATCTGTATTATAACCAGACATTGAAGTAATAGAAGGCCATCCAGCGGTATTTGATTTTCTATAACCATTTCCAGAACCTGAGGTTGTACCCATGATATGACTTTCCCCAGGATTTCTATAAATACCAACCCAATAATCATTAGCTCCAACAACTTCTGGTGTTGCTAATGTTTCAGTATATGTATATTGTGTTGACTCATTACCGTCTGCCATTGTAAAAGTACCGGATTGAGCTAAAGCCGACCCTCCAACACTCCACAAAGCAATTCGGGCTGCAACTGTGCCTGTATTATAACCAGCGGCTTTTATTCTTAATTGTGTAATGGCACAACTAGTTGGAATTGTTACTTTTGCCGCATGTTGATTATAAGTGTTGAGTCCTGACCAAGCATATCCAGAACCCCCTGCGTTACTAACTACCCAAGGCGTAACAATCAACCCCTTTCTTTGTTTGTTTATACACTTTTATATAATTATCTCATATTTTGTTCTATTTTTAAAGTTCTAAATATATCAATAACATCTTCAACATCTTTTATAGAATTAGGATCAATTAAAACATTACCATTAAAATTAAATATTTCTTGTTTTGAATTATTGTAATTATTATAATTGCCTGATCCTATACCTGATTTTGTATTATTTAACATTCCTTTAGTTTCATTAGCTGTATAAATATCGGCACCTTTAGGAACATACATTAATTCGGGACCTTCTTCACCTACTATTGCATAATGTCCATAAGGTGAATTTGTAAGACCTTTTGCATGTCCTTTTTGAGGATATGCTTTTTGTCCTCCTATATTTACAGAACCAACTAAACCACCTGACAATATTGAAGCTGCTGCCGATAATATATCACCAGCATGATTTTTTATATAATTAATAGCTGCATTAACTAAACCTGTCGCTAACTCAACGCCAACGCTAACTGCTGCACTAACTATTGCATCTGAATTTTCTGAAATTTTATTTTTAACATATATCATAGCTTCTTTCATTTTTTGAGGCAAACTCTTTTTTATATCATCCCATACTTTATCCAATGCTTTTTTTAATATGTCAGCTTGTGTTGTAACTTCTCTTTGTTCAAGTTCTGCAGCTGTTAAAACACCATCATATTTTAACATCGCATTTGCAATAGTTTCGTCTTTAGTGTTCTTAGATTTTTTAACTGATTCTGTATACTGTCTATCAGCTTCTTTAATTATTCCACTAGCTTCTTCACTAGAGATTATTTTTAAAGAATCCCTAGCAATTATTGCTTCTTTTATTTTATCGTCCTTCTTTTTCTTAGCATTTTCAACTTCTTTATCATAGGCTTTATTTGATTCAACAATAATTGCCATAGTTTCATCTTTATTCAATTGTACAGTCAAGTTTTTAGATTCTTCTAAAATTCTTAATTGTTCTGCTTTACTATCTGTTATTACTTGAACTTCTTTTTGTGCTGCTTGCTCTTTTAAATATTGTATTTGTAAAGTTTCTTCCTCTGTTAATCTTCTATGTTCATTTGCAGCTGTTTGTATTATATTATTTATTTCAGCATAATTAATATTCATTAAATCTTTTTCATCAGTATAATTTTGTTGCAATAAAGCAAGTCTTTCAATTTCTTGTTCCCTGGTTAATATTGCACTATTTTCAAATAATTCTTTTAATTTATTTGTTTCTTGGATTTTTCTTTCATCCAATTTTTGTATAACAAAATTTAATTCATCATCTAATGCTTTTTTAGTATCTTCTATTTTTAAAGCATATGCCTTTTTATTTTCTGCTGTCATATTTTCTGAAAACATATATTGAGAATTTAAAAGACCATTTAAAGCATTATCTGCAATTGCTTTTAATTCCACATATTTAGCAGCGACTTCATCATTTGCAAATTTTAATTTTGTTGGTATTAATCCAAAGGTATCTAAAACAGTATATAAATAATTGACTAATTCACCGCCCCATTTAACAATACTTTGAACCATATCAATAAATAAATTCTTACTTACTGATGTACTACCATTTAATTTATCAAAACCACCTGTTATTAAATTAGTTATATTTTCTTTTAAAAGTTCAAAAGCAGGTCCTATATTATCTCTTATTACTTGAATAACAATTTGTGCCTTATCATACATTTCAACAAAAGCTTTTGCTAATTTTCCAGCTGCTTTATCAGACATACCTAATTTTTCAGTTAATAAATCAAACATTTTTTGAAAGTCACCTGATAATAAAGCTTTAACTGTAGCTATACCATCCGAAAAGATACCTAACTTTGCTATAATTAAAGCAATTGCACCTGTAAATATTCCAATAGCTGTTGTTACTGCTGCAATATGTATTGGTATTATTAATAAAATTGCAATAATTGCACCAAATACAGGTAAACCTACTGTTGATATCAAAGCAACAATTGCTGAAATAGCAAGAACTAAACCACCAAAAGTAGTAATTAAAATACCTATTCCAGAAATAATTGGACCTATTAAAGTTGTAAGTAAAGCTAATACAATTGATAAATCTTTTACCGGACCAGGCAAATTAAAAAATCCTTCAGCTAATATTTGCAATTTATCAGCAAAAAATTCTATAATTGGTATTAATCGATCACCAATTTGAATTGCAATGCCTTCTAAAACACTTTTTAATTTAGTTATTTTACCAGCCAAATTATCTTGCATAGTTTTAGCCATTGCAGATAAAGCACCCTCTGAATTATATAATTTACCTGTTAATTTATCTAATTCTTCACTAGTACCATTTAATAAAGCGTTTAGTTCTTTGGTCCTTGTTTTTCCACCTATCATTTGTACATAAGCATCTCTTTGTTTATCTGTCATATCTGCAAATTTTTCATTTAGTTCTTTTAATATAACTGTCATACCTCTGAATTTTCCATGACCATCATACAAATCAATGTTTAATTCTTTCATTGCTTTACCTGCTCTACCTGTTCCAGTTGTCAAGTTATTCATGATAGATATTACAGCGTTTCCTGCTTCGGCCCCTTTATAACCTCTATTTGCTAATATACCTAATAATGCACCGGCTTCTTCTAAAGGAACATTAAACATTTTAAAAGAACCACCAGCTGTAACCATTGCTTCAAGAAATTGTTCCATAGTTTGATTACTATTTATTTGTGCATTTGCTGCAATATCCAAATATTTAGCCATGTCTTTTGTTCCAATACCTAAAGCAGCCATACTATCAGTAACTAAATCACTAGTTCTTCCTAGATCCATCATACCAGCTTCGGATGCTCTAATCATAGGTTCTAAACCTTCTTGAATTTGTGTTAAATCCCATCCAGCCAAACCCATATATTCAATAGCTTCTGCAGCTTCTGTTGCTGTTTTTGAAGTACTTGAACCCATATCAATAGCCAAATCACGTAAAGTTGTAAAGTTTTTTCCTGTTGCACTAGTAACAGCGGAAACCCTTGACATTTCTTTGTCAAAACTCATTGTTGTTTTAACAATATTTTCCCCTACTTCTAATATTGGTTTTGATAAATTTTCAATTAACATATTACCAACATCAGTAACAGCATCGCCTAAAGCACTAATTTGACTACCTACTTTGTCAATACCTTCTGCTTTAACACTATAAAATAAATCTGCTATATTCACAGTTTCCACCTCCTAGCTTTTAATATTTGCTACCTTCTTGCATATAACTTTTATATGGTGATTTCTATTAACTGTGTTTTTTGGATCTCCTATAACTTCATAAGTTCCTGAATTATAAACAATCAAATCACCTGCAATTAAATCAAAATCGTCACATAAAAATTTATACAATGTTTCTGTAGTTTCTTTATCTGCTACTTTTACATTTTGCATTCTATAAGCTGACATATAACCATTTATATTTGTATCAGCATATGTTGTTATTGGTCTACCTCTAGTATTTTGTGTTTCTGTCTTTCTTTTTCTAACACATGCTTGATATGCTCTTTTTAAGCTCATAAAATCACCTTCAAGCTACTAAATAAATCTTTCTTAAATAAATGTCTATATCTTTGTAAAGCTACCATATAACTTAAAGGATAACCCTGAATAGTATCCTCTAAAGTTATAGTATAATCATCAATTTTTTCTGATTTCATACCTGGTGTAAATTCATCTGTATTTGTTGTTAATTGATAATTAATCATTTTAGCAGCCACAAATTTTAAAGGTATTGGGTATTTAACTTTTGTAATATATACAGTTTCAGATTCATCTTCATCCTGTATTGTATCAATACTATTTATTATAATTTTATTAGTGCTTACAGAACTAACTGTAAATACTTGATTATTTCTAAAACTCTTATACACTCTTATAGAATCATTAGCAACTATTTTTTTTGTTGAAATGTTTGTTAAATTTATACTATTATCACTATTAACAAAAGTGATATCATTACTAGAAAAAAAGTCAAATTCTTCATCAATAAAGTCATTCTTACAATAATCAACTATATCCTGTTCTACTAATGGAATAAACATATTAATTAATGAATCATTAGTATCAACATCAATTTGTAATATTGTTTTTACTTCATCTAAAGTTATAATCATTGTTTGACCTCCCTTTCTTTTATAATTTTCTTTCTTTAAATTTTTTATTTTTTATATTATTGGTAATTTTGTTTATAATTCTTGTTTCTTCTTCTTCTTTTTCGTCATGATCCATTATATTAGTTTCAGCTATTTTTCTATGTCTTTTATAATATGTTTCAAAATCCTCTTTATTTCCTTTTTGAATTTCTATTAACCATAATTGAAACATTCTATCTTTTGATTTTTCTTCCATTTCATCATTTATTTCATTTATGCACTTTTGCCATAAAATAAAAGCCCTATCAAAAGGTAAATCTAAAATATAGTTAGTATAATTAAAATCCTTATAGTGCCTCATTAATGGTCCTATTATATTTTCTTCTGTGAAAAAATTCATTATGAAGGTGAAGTGATTTACCTCACCTTCTAATAATTCTCTTTCGGTTACTTCCTCAAAGTTTCTTTTGCGGAATCCATCTTTTTTTTAATGTCAGCCAAATTCACATATTCACCAATTACTTTTGGAATACCTGCAGTAAATACATCTTTTAAAGCTACAATATAATTATCAATTTCTAAATCTTCAACCTGTTCTTGACTTAGATTTAAATAAGATCTTAAAAGAATATCAATATTATCTTCGGCTTTATGCATATTCTGCATAATAAAGGCGAAAATATCACCCATAACAATTAATATTTTTTCTTTCTTATCCGCTTTACTTTTTAAGAGTTTTTCAATTCTATTGTTTAGCAGATATTCAGCATATAATTTAAAATTAACGTCCTCTAATATCCTACTAACAGTCATTACTTCTCTTTTTCTCAACTTTCTCATTTCTCACACACTCCTTTTAAAATAATTATTAAGCTACTTCATCCTGTATAACTATAGGTGGTGTTGTTGGTGCTGCTGCTGTATAAAATCCAGTATAAGTCATTTCTGAAATGATTTCGTCTTTTTCCTTAAATTCTAAAGAAATATTATCTATATTTAAAGCATTTTCAACTTTAATTATGCAATAAGATCCATCATGTTTTTGTCCTACAAAAGTGATATTTGTTAAAACATCAGCTGCAACTATATCTAAATCAAAAGCAATTTTTTTATATGTTCCATCTGCATCCGTTCCATCACTTACAGTAATTGGTACACCATAAGCCAAATTTACATAATTTAATTTTAGAAAATTTACTACTAATTTAGCAACAAACCTATCATATCTTCTAAGCCCTTTAGTTGGACCCATAGCACCATCATAAGCTATTTCTTTTATTACTCTTTCAATTTCTAATTTTGAACCGCCTCTTGTTGCTCCAATTACAGCTTCACCAGATTCACCATAATTTTTATATAAAACGCCCTCACCTAAAAGTATATCATTGGCTTTTTCTGGTACAGCTGGATCAAATGTATTAGTCGCCATGGTTTACACCTCCTTTTTAACAATTTTTATGCTACATACTCATATAATTCAATAGGACAAGTTAAACCAGCACCATATTTATAATGGCCTGTGAATTGAGTTTCATTAACAACCTCATTCTTTTCCTCTAATCCTAAAGAAATATTTCCATCATTCAAACAATTTTTTAATACAATTTTTACTTTCTTGCCATCTATTCTTTGACCAACTAGAGTAAAATTCTCTAAATAATCATTTAATGTGATTTCAAGATCTGCAGTAAACTCTCTATAAGTTGTTTCATCAGTATATGTAAAACCATGTCCATTCATAGGAACAATTGAACTATTTGTCTGATTCTGAATTAAATCAATAGAATCAATATAACAAACAACTTCCGCATCTGGTGCTGCTCCTTCAATTGTTAATGCAACGCCCTTTACAGCTGACCAATCGGAAGATGCTGAATCTGTGAACGCACTTTTTTTAACTTTAAAATTATTCCATTGATTAGCTGTAAAATCAGTATAAGCTTTATTGATATGAAAGAAATTAGTTTCTGTCTCTTCCGCATCACAATGAAAAGCCAATCTAATAACAGCGGTTTCACCTAAATCTGTTAAATCTTGTGCAGCTAAATAAATACTAAATCCGATATAATCATCATCATCACTTACCTCATCATTATCAAAGGCAGTTAAATCCACATCAGAAGCAAAAACTTCATGGATACCGTAACCCTCAGTAGTTCCAATTGTTGCCTTTGCTGACTGGTCACCCTCTAATACAATAGTTGTCTCTGCTGCATAAGTTCCTCCATTATTTGCCCAATCGCCACTTTCCCAAGTTCCATCACTTTCACATGTTGAAATTCTTTTTCTATTAAAGTATTTTAGATATAAATTGTTAATAGTGCATCTTCCAATCAATTTTTCATATCGAACCAAAGGTATTCCATCAGTATCTAATGTTGGACCCATAGCACCATCAAAACCTATTTCTTTTATTACTCTTTCGATATCAATTTTACAGCCATCCCTTGTTGCTCCCAATAATACCTGGGTATTTAATCCATAGTTTGCATAGGCTTTAAATTCACCCATTATAATATCATTTGCAACCGGTACGGTAGTTTCAACTAAACCAACAGCCATGTTATTCCCTCCTATCAATTTATTATGCATCACACTTAATAACTCGAAATTATAATCAATTTCATATCTCCAATACATGATGCCTGATAACGCATTATTTTTAATATAATTACATTTATTTGTTATACTTTCAACATCTTCATAATATATATTATATTCCCCATCTTTTGTTAAGTATGGATTATAAGCAGTGTTATCAAAATTCCTAACCCATCCATTTTTGTTTATATAATCAGCTTTTAATTCGTTATATCCTTTATCGTTTAATGTCCAACTTCCACCAATATCATACTGTTTACCATAGGCAGGAACGCCTAAAATAAGTTTATTTGATGGAATTCCTTTAGTGGTATTAAATCTAGTGATAACATCATGACAACTATTATCATTTTCAAATATTTCTGAATTATATAAATTGCTATGATGTACTGTTATACTAAAATCATAACACATTATGTTTATATGATCTAAATATTCACTTATGGCAAGACAATCAACATCTTCTGTATATTGCCAATAATTTGAGGCTGCAATGCTTAACTCATAAGCAGGTGAAGCCATAGCTGCCCTCATTTCTTGCATTAATAAAACAAAATTTACACCATCTTCTGGTCTACTTGTTACGCCTTCAACTTCCCTAACTGGATATTCCCAATCAATATCAACACCATCACATCCGTAAGTATCAACTAATGATTTTATACTATTTATAAATGTAGCCCTTGAACCACTAGTTAAACATGCATCTGAAAAACCATCACAACCCCATCCGCCTACTCCTAAAATTACTTTTTTTGTAGGGTCTTGTGTTTTTACTGTTGTTACTAAACTAGTTAAATTTGTTCCACCATCTAGTAAATAAGCCTCCCCTAACTCGTTAATTTCTGCAAAGGAATATATTAAATGTGTTAATTTATCCACTTCATAACTACTAGGGAAATTATTTCTAATATAAGCTATAATATTCATAAGTCAACACCTTTAATCTATTTTAAAAACATATCTCTGCTGTATTCTTGATATATCAGTTTCTGTATCTGGTATTTCGCCCTCAAATTCCCACCAACAACTATAAAAACCCTCTGTTTCGTCTTGTGTTGAAAAGTCAAGCCCTACAACAGATAATATATCATCAACATACTTACCATTTTTTACTATATCAGCACCATCTAAAATATTAGAATCATCTGCTGAATTATCCCAAAAATCTATTTCCATTCGTCTATGCACTTGTTTTCTTGCTGGGTTAGAAGCATTTGGAAATTTAAAAACTAAATAAGGGAATGTCGCATTAGTTCCAGCTTTTCCATCATATACTTCCATAAAGTCACCAACTAAATTATCTAGTCTAACTTTTACCCTAGTCTTTAATTGTTTCAAAGTCATACTAACACCCCCTAATTACATTCCTTTTCCCATATGCATAGCTGCTATTTCTTTGTATTGTGCTGTATAATTCATTGCTGCTGGTGTCATAAATGGATGCGCCTTCATTTTATACGTTCCAAACTCCTGGAAAATTGCATATAAACAATCATTCATTAAAAACAATTCATTTCTATTGATAATATATTTACATCTTGATAATAAATAACCAGTATCAACAGCAACATGTTTTTCCATCATTTTAACACCAAATTTACCCATTGCCTCAAGTGCTTCAAGTTCATTTTCTTTTAATTGCTTTTTAAATTTTCCGGATCTGTTAACTATTTTTAACAAAGTAACACCACCTTTACTTTACATTACACTTTTATATAATTCATTCATTTTTTCAGAAAAATATTTTATATTAAATACTTTAGATCTCTCTATTATTTTATTAGCATCTATTTTCATACTATAAAAATCATTCTTAAATAAAGTAAATGCTTCAACTACATCAGCTGTATCTGGTATATTACAGAAATAATCACCTAAACCATTTCCACCAATTTCTTGGATTACTGGTTTCCCACATGATAAAGACTCTGCAACTACTCTATTATTAATTCTATTTGGACTAAATACACAATCTACTGCCCTGTAAACCTGTTCCATATTTGTAAATCTACCCTTTACGTCACCAAGACCGCCAACACGTTTTAATTCTGCTAATACATTTTGCCAACATTTAATTTTATCATGTTCAAAACCGTAAAAATGAAATTTAAACTCATTAGGGTATTTTTTGGCAACTTCTATACAACCTATTACCATTTCAAATAAATCTATGTCTGCTCTTACTGAATCACATATTAAAATATTATATTTACCTGAATTTTCTAATGTGTGTTTTTTACCTTCATTATTAAATCTTTGTTCATCAATAACTGGATAATCAAAACATACATGTTTTTCACTAGGAAATACAGGACTCCAAAAAGGTATATATTCAGGCCAAAAATGCAACATTTTTTTAACTCTTTTCCATTTTGAAAGATCACCATATAAACTATAACTAGACCTTTTACCGTCCTGTTCTGGTCTAAAGCAATCTAATGGTTTACCATGAACTACCCATATTATTGGAGCCTGATTTTTTACTAGTTTTAAATCTTCAATTCCTGTATGCATTACTATAATATCAGCATCATCAATTAAATCTGGATGTGCTGTGGTTAATTTAAAACCTGACCTATCATCAACCGCACCAATTTGACTTGGTTCTCTTGTCCCGTCTATTTTGGATACACCTGAATCAATAAAGTATACAGTATGCCCAGATAATACATCTGCCTTTGCCATATCTCTACTAGCTTCATACAATCCACATCGATTAGGACCAAACATTGATATATGCGCTATTTTCATTTTTTTAACCCCTCTCAAATATTTATATATTTTATTCTAAAGTTCCTTCTATTCTTGCACCATTAACCCAACAAAAATAACCACTTGATACTTGTCCTGCTCCTGCTGCACTTAATGCTTCGGTAGTATCAACAATATTTGCTGCTCCTGATACTCCTAGTATTGTTGCACCTGATGCTATTTTACTAGTTACTAAGTTTTCTTCTGTGTATTGAACTAAATCATCAACACCGTCATAATAACCAACAGGTGGTATAATACCGATGGTAGTTGTTCCTGTCGCACTTATAGCTTGACTTGTTGCTGCTGGCACTGAATTATTTGGCATAGTACCAGTTAATTTTGAAGTATATGTTGAATTATAAAATGTTTTATCAAGTAATACATTTGCAACTGCTGCATCTCCATCTATACCTAAAGCAGTACTTATTGCTGTTGAAACTTCTGTTATTTTAGAATCAGTTACTACATGTGCGCTAACAACCTTTGAATCTGTTACTACTAATTTAGAATCTGCAGCTGCTACTGCTGTTGATACAACAACAACCTTTGAATCAACAACACCTAAATCAACAGCAACACTGTCAACTTTAGAATCTGTAACAACATGAGCAGAATCAATTTTACTGTCTGCTGTTGATAAATCTACTGCTACTGAATCAACTTTACTATCAGTTACTACATGTGCGGAATCAATCTTTGAATCTGCTGTTGATACGTCGACAGCTAAAGAATCAACCTTACTATCTGTAACTACATGAGCTGATACGATTTTTGAATCACTAACAACATGAGCTGATATTACCTTACTATCTGTAACTACATGAGCTGAATCAACTTTACTATCAGCTGTTCCAACTAATACTGCTGCTGAATCTACTTTACTATCAAGTATAATAGCTCTTGAGTTAACAACACTTACTGCTGTTGAAACAACAACAACTTTACTATCAGCTACGCCCAAACCTGTAGCAACACTATCAATTTTTGAATCTGATACAACATGAGCTGATACAACTTTTGAACCAACTACTGAATTGGCTGTTGATAATACTACAACTTTACTATCGGCTGTTGAAACCTGAGTTCCAACACTGTCTACTGCTAGATCAACACCTTCAATTGTTGATGCTGCGCTCTCAACTACACTTGCGCTTGACTCAATTGCTGCTTGTGCTGCTGACTGTGTACCAATTGCTGTTGACAAATCACTAATATTACTTGTTAAAGTACTATTAGCAACAACCACAGCCGATGCGACTGAATCTATACCAGATAAACCAGCTGCTATACTATCTAACTTTCCTTTTAAAGTATGTGCCATTTTCTTTATTCCTCCTTAAGTTATGTTATAACTATTTTCGTCAATTACTATATTGTCTAATTTTAAATTTACATTTTTCTATTTCACCAGGTAATATTGCAACCAATAAACGACGTTTCCACTTTCTTAAAAGTGTTTCCGTTTCTTTATTATCCCAAATCATATTTTCTAATTCTTGTTTTGTCCTCATAAATAATCACCTATACTTTTATTACAAAATGCTTACAGCGTACATGGAATAAACCAGCCGCTTTTGCTTCTTCTAATTCTTCCAAAGTCAAAATTTCATTTTCCCATGGTATACATAAAGGGCATGGGTTTGATGATTCTGTTACTTGAACTTTTTCACCTGGTCCAACAGTCTCTAAAACTGATAACCTCACAAGTTCATTATTAAAATGTGTTGTATACATATTAGAATGAGTTTCTATACTCCATACAGCTCCATTTTTAGCAACAAACCCACTAATACCTTTATCAGCATAATCTGATAATAATTTCTGCTTTAACATTGGGTCATTAGTTGATTTTATTTGTTTCAAAACCATGTTATAATCTAAAGACGCAACTTTTGCCATATTATTCATAGCATTCATGTACTCTTTAATTTTCTTTTTTGCTTCTGGTGAATTTGTTATTTTTTCATAATGACTTTCAACAACTTTTAAAAGGGAATGATTAGTTAACATTTTTCTAAACTGAAATGTTTTTTCAGCTTTTAAATTTGTTAAAGCCATGTTTGTTACTTTTTCGTAATAACTTATTAAATTATCTTGTAACATTTCATTCCCTTCTTTCGGTTATAATTTTAATTAAGCTTTAAAACGGTGTGTAAATTCAATTTATCACGCTGCTCTTTTGTTGATATAAACACCTGCAACTTTATTTTCAAATACATTACAACCATGATAATTCCTAGCAGTCATTAAGAAACCATCAGAATCTAAATTTTGTTCTGGTGTAAATATTCTAAGTACTGACCTTTTTATAATAGCCATTATTGCAGGAATATGACAAATCATAAAGTTTATAGCTGTTCCTGTAGTACTATTTGAACCACTTCCAAATGTTGCTGCTGTATTAAATCTACTTGAAGGCACTCTTACTAAAAAATGACCGTCTAACGACTCAATTTCTCTATTCAAAGTTTTTGACATTTCAGTAGCTATTCTAGTTTTGAAAAACTCACCAGAATTTTTTAACATTCTATATGAATTTTCAGAAATAAATATAACTCTGTTTGCTTTTGGTACTTCTGCATCATCTAATAATTCAATACCTGCGTCAATATCATCAACAACACTATCAGCTGTTGGTGTACCCTCAACAATATTTGTTCCAGTAACAGCGGATGCATAAATAGTCGCATAAATAGCAGTAAATCTATATAAGTCTAGTTCAGGGAAAAACTTTTCTCTAAGATATGTATCCATTATTTTAGCTGCTGTAACTCTTGCTTCATCAGCATCTACAGCATCCAATGGTATTTTTACACCTCTATCCATTTCTAAAGTATAAGCATCCCATTCATTAGAAACTGTTCCAGCTGAATAACCACTTGCTTTTGAATAATCATAGTTACCCGATACTGTAAGTTTATTAACTAATACCTGGTTAGCTCCTTTAAATTCATAAACTGCTGGATTTGTTTCTAAAAATCTTGTAACTGATTCTCTTTTATATACTTCATCAAAATAAGTTAAATATTGACTAGCATAATTCATTGACATGTGTTACCACTCCTTTTTATTATAGTTGACTTCCATTTAGTAAACTAGTAAATATATTACCAGTACTATCTGAACCACCATCAGAACCACCTGTATTTGTATTAGTATTTTTTGGTGGTTTTCCATTTGTTTCTTTTTCAATAAATAATTCTTTATATTCTGTTTTTAAATCTTTTACTATATCATTAACACCAATTAATTTATCACCATCTACAGTAATTTTGTCTAAATCTATAGACCCCATTAATAATTTAGTGTGTTTTGCTCCTTGAGTAAGAAGGTGTTCTTTGACCATACTTGTTTTTCTAATATTTGATATTTCTTTGTCTTTAGCAGCTAAATCATCTGAATGTTTGGTATTTAAAGACTCATACTTAGTCAATAATTCCTGCACGTTTTCAGCATTAGCACCCTTTAATAACTTTTGAATATCATTATTAGTAGCTTCGTATGTTCCAACCTTTCCTTTAGTTGTTTTCAATTCATCATTTACTTCATCAAACCTATTTTTTGTTACAAAATTATTTGCTATGATATCAATATCTTTAACTTTTACATTCTGAGCTTTTGCAGCTTCTTCAATCTTTCCATATAATTCATCACCAACAAGTTTTTTTAATCTTTCTGACATGTTACTTCCTCCTATTTTACGTCCTAAGACGATTAATTTATTTTACGTCGGCCTAAATCCGACGACTTTATAACTTAAATATCTTATAAATAAATTGTAACATAAAAAAAAGAGCGTGTATATGAAACCACACGCTAATTTGAATCACTATTTTTATCTTTTGGGTTATTATCACCATTATCATTTATAGTATTCCCAAAGGGATCAAGACCCATTTTTTTCATATCATCTATTTTTTGTTTTTTCTCTTCTTCTAATCTTTTTAATTCTTCTTCTACGCCATGTTTTACAAGCGGATGCGCCTCTAGTATAGTCTTTAAAGAAAGCATGTTTAAGGATTTTAAACAATCGTCAATTCTTTCAGATTCATTTATTAGCATACTCTTATTAAATTCTAAATCTTTTTTGTAATTACCTCTAAAGAAATCATTAATAAAATCAACAAATTTATTGTAAAATTCTATAATTCTTTTTTCACAGTCTGAACTTTTTAAATCTAATTGTATATACCTTGATTTAATTACTGTATTAGTTATTTGTGTACCTTCTGCTAATTTTGAAGGGTCAACACCTCTACCAATTAGGAAAATAACATCCCTTAATATATTCAATAATAAATTTCTTGCTTCTACTGGAATATCAATGGTCATATAACCAGCATCGCCATCTTTATCAACAGATACACCTTTGGCATCTCTTATTTTGTCCATAGCTGCTTTTATATCTGCATTTTCCCCAACATAACCACGTAGCACTAGTAAAGCTTCTTGAAATTTTTCAACATTATCAACAAAACCTGTGCATATTCCATTATAAGCTATAATTAAATTTTCTATATCCTCTATATCACTTGTAATATCCTTATTATTTTCTAAGCAAATAAAAGGCACAATATTAAAATTACTATCAACAGTTTTTTCTACAATATCACCAACAAAATATTTTGTTGTATAATGACTTTCAATTCTATCTTCTAAGATAACATTTTCTTTATTATAAACTAAATATCTAACACCTTGATTTGTCCAGATCTCAACAATTAAATTATCATCCTCTTTGTAGTATCTAATAATTTGTTTTATTTGCTTATTATCTGGTGTATACTCTGGTATAATCTCAGAATCTTTTATTATAATGAAATCTAGTTTATTTTTATTAGTATATAAATGTAACCAGGCTTTACTATCTAAAGAAGCATTAAAAACTAACTTATCTAACATGGTAAAAACATTTATACCAATATCATTAATTTTTTTATCATAAGTTGGATTTTTAGCAAGTAAATAATCAATTTTTTGAGTTACTAACATTTTAAAATAATTAATATATATCTCATTATTTTTTGTTGTAACTGAATATTCAACACCATTTTTAATATAATGCTCTGTATCTTTACCAGATTTATTTGGTTTATAGTTATAAAATTTTCTTCCTGAATATTTGCCATGCTTTCTTTTTATATCAGCATTTATAATTTCTAATATTACATCTGCCATAATTTACACAACCTTTCCAGATTGTCCATATTTAATTGGACATGGTTTAAATTTTTCTTTAACCTTATTAATTTTTATTTTATCATCTGTTCCATATCCTAAGATACATCTATCTAACATATCATTAATAGAAAAATCATTTTTATCGGCCAACTGTTTTAAATAATCAATTGTTTCAGGTGGTAATAAAAAAGTTCTTTTTGTTTTTGGTACTTTGTCGCCTTTAATTTTATTAGCCATTTATAACACCTTCCTTTTTTAAAAGAATTTCCAATTACTATTTTTGATTATTGGTTCTAATGCATATCTTACAGCTGCTGAACCGTCTGGTTCGTCTGGATATTCATAAATTATGACGCCTGTTTTTACATCTTTTTTAAATTCATATGTTTCAAAGTCATTAGCTATGTTAGGGCATCTTTTTTTATCAATTACTATTGTTGCTCTATCTGATACCCACTTGATACCATGATCTTTTGAATCTTTGCCTTTCTCAACTCCAATTATATAAAGTCCCATTTGATTTAATTCGTTTATTGTCCGTGGATCTTCTGAGTCACCACGTATTAATAAAGAACCTGCTTTTGGTTTTATTTCTCTTACCAATGTTTTATTATTAGCTTTATAAAGATATACTTCATCAAATATATATATTGTTTCTGTAGCAGCATCATAAAAACATTCAACATAACAAGTAGCATGTGAATAACCAAAATCTAAACCCCTTTTAACCTGAGTGAATTTTTTAATTTCTTCGTCTGTTATTGTTCTTAAAACAAGACAACCTTCACCTGTTTTTGGATTTTTTTCTGGGTATATTTCCAAACCTTCTCCAACTTCTTCCCCTAAGTACATATGTCTATACTTTTTAGGGTTTATTGCTTTGATTTGTTTAGCTTTATTTATAAAAGCTTTTCCTAACCATTCTTTTGGGGCTTGTAAATATGTGCTATGGTGTATATATACATCTGTGTCAATACCCTGTTTTTCTAATTGTTCTAATTCTCTGCAATGGTCATTAACCCAATTCTTTTTGCTAGCTGGTGGATTATACATCATAAAAGCTTTTGCAATGTCTCCACCTCTAAATAATGATTGTAATATTGAATCTACTTCATCCATACCAGCAAATTCTGTTAATTCTTCAAAGATAGCAATTTTACAATAACCTTCTTCAAATTTTAATGACTTAATCTTTTCAAAGTCTCTTTGATTTGCACAACCTCTAAAAAGAATAGTATTTCCTGTTTTAACATGCCATATTTTCATCGGACTAACTGTAAAATCCCAAATACCTTGTAAACCTAACATATTAATAGCCCAGATTAAATTGGTAAAAATTGAATCTCTTATAGTATCTTTTACTTTTCTTAAACCAACTGCATGTGTTTTAACACCAGCTTCTGCATCTCTTGTTAAATCTAATATTGTATATAAATAAGCAAAGGAACCCTTTAAACTACCACGTCCACCTTTTAGCCAATATGTCATTTTTTCCTCTGCTTCTATACTGTGAAACATTTCATAATATACTGGACCTATTAAATCAGCAAATTTAATTGTTTTTACTTCTTCAATCATTATCATCACTACTTATATCTATATTTTTAGTTGGGACCGTTGAATCAAAAACAATTTTTACACGATCCTGATTTGTATTACTATCCATTAATTTTAGTATTTTTGCCATTAATTCAGCCGCTTTTATTTTATCCCTAGCTTTGAGTGAACATTGTCTCTCTATTATTTCATCATTAAATGTTCCAGCTTTTTCTGATGTTCTTATGACAAAATGGTGTGTTTCTGTCTCGATTCCTCGTATACAATTAGAAAGAAACTTTTGTAATTCATCAGCTTTTATAATATCCTGATCTTCTTTTTCTTTTAATCTTTCTTTTATATATTCAGCAACATCTTTATCTTTTAATAACATAAATGCTTTTTTTCTCAAACCACCAATTGTAGTTGAATGATAACCAGCTTTTTTTGCTGCTTCTGTTGCATTGAAACACACTAAATAATTATCTGCAAATTGTTTTTTCCTTTCTGTAAACATACCCTTTCACCTCTTTCTAATTATATTATATCATAATTCCTCAAACACCGCTATAATACAGTGTTTCAATTCTTTTATTGGTATTGCTCGATTCTCTGTAACATATCCAGGGTTATATGAATATAATGGTTTATAAGATAACCATTTTTCCTCATTCATATAATATAATTCTTGCAAGCTTAATGTATTAATTAAAAACACTCTCTTTGTATCTTCCATACCATAAGCAATAAAATCTGCTTCTGTATAATAAAGCCAACCTTTTCTTTTTAGTCCTTTATTTTTATAAATTTCAATTAATATATCGTTATAATCTTTCCTACGTTTTTTCTCGTCAATAGTTATAATATGACCATTATTAAAAGTAATTATCTTATCAATACCTTTTTTTTGTGTGTCTAAGTCTTCAACAAATTTTATAGTTTTTATTCCTGTAAAAAAATTAGAATAAAAATTAGTAAATAAAGAATCTTTTGCTGCATATTCTAAATCAGTGTTAAATTCATTTATTTTTAAATTCATTTTCAACAATCCCTTCTGCTTGATTACCCCACACATTCCAATTATTATTGATTTTTTGTCTTGCAAACATTTCTAATAAAGTCTTGCCTAGAAACATTTTTTCAATCATATTATAATATTTGTTTGGTTTTTTACTATGTTTTGTTTTTTTCTCTCTAAATACTGAACTAAAACGGTTTTCTGGTTCTGGTGGTTTTGCTTCTCCTTTAGTACCAATTAAAAGAATTTCGTGTTGTCCTCTACACCAATAACCCATGCCAATAGTTTCTTTATCCCATACCATATTAGTCTTATAATTGAAACCCCAATATTTTAATAATTCTATAGCTTCAATTAATTTTGGTGCTGTTGCCCACATTAACATAACAGAATTTTTTGCAGCTGGTATATTAATTTCCTTTAGTTCTTCTAAAGACATAGTTGGATAATTATTTTCAATTTCTCTATTACTAGATTGTGAAAAATCATATTTCCATGGTGGATCAATATAAATAACATCATATAATCCAGTTATTATTGGTGTTTTAATAGTTTTTAACTTTTCTATTTCTTTTCGTTTCTCAGCTTGCTTTATATCGTTATACACTTTATTAACTGTTGTAGTACCTGTTTTTAGCTCCTTCTTTTGTTCAACTGTTCCTTTTTCCTCAACTTGTTTTACTTTATTCAAAGTACCTTTTGAAACATTAAAAGTTTCTGCTGCTGTTTTTTCACTATCAACCTTCCCCAATATTGGGGAACCTTCCCCGGCCTTTGACATGTTTTCTTTACCTTTAATTTTTAAAAGTTCTTGGAGCTTTAAAGCTAATAGACCTTTATCATAATTATTTAAATTCCTTCTACCAGCTTGATTTAATAATATCCATGTTAATACGTCGTGTCTATCCTGGAACCTCTCAGTATAATCGATTGTATCAAAATCTAACCAACCATTATCTTTAGATATCTTAAATCTGTTATGACCATCAATAATTAAATCATTCCATATACAAATTGGTTCTCTTATACCATCATTACAACAATTTTCTTGTAATTGTTCAAATTCCTCTTTTGTCAAAGGTGGTATCCAGCTTTCAAACTCTTTATCAATCTTTAAATCTTTATTGGCATAACTCATTATCTTTTACACATCCTTTTAAGTCTAAAATAAAATAGTTTAAAGGCTAACCAATTAAATTTAATTTTCCAGGCTAAAATTTCTACCTTTTCTAGAAAAGTATCTTTTCTTCTAATTACAAAATTAACTTCTTGTACTGTAGCAAGTACTTTTTGATTTTCTTTACCATAATTAATATATAGTGTACCAGCATCTAATTTTAAATCATTATTTCCTTGGCCCATTACTATCATCTCCTTTAATAATTTATTATATTTAAAAATTTCCAGACTAACAGCCCTACACATACAGCTATTATTAAACCTATTATCATTATTAACATGTCTTAGCCTCCTTTATACCCTTTATATTTATTATACCATAATCAACTTGTTTATACCACTTTCTTAGCTAATTCGTAATAATGATAGTAGAATATTTTTAAAATTAACACGCTCATATTATGACGATTTACAAAGTATATATTTATGCCCTGTCTTTTTTGTAATAATAAAAAATTTGCTATGAATGAATTTTTATTAAAGTCTGATCCATAACACCCACTTAATAAATTATCTATTGAATCATTTTCTATTAAAAGATACTTTTCACATTTTGAAACTTTGTCAAATTCTTTATAAAATCGTGTTCTTTTAGTTTCTGTTGATAAGTTACCAGATAATTCTGTCAGGCTGTTTTTTCTTTCTATAATTATTAATTGTGGTTTATCATTAAATTTATATCCATAATCCCCCGCTTTCATATGCTCAATTTTAAAAGGGATTTTCATTTTCTTAAAATAATTAGTTATCCAATAATTAACTTTTTCTTGTTGGTCAACAACAACTTCAATTTCTTTTAACCATTCGTCGTATTTTAATATTTTCATTTCAACACCTCATAAATTTTATATAATATATGTCTTTTTAATATAAGAACCCTATTAAATAGGGTTCCCTTATCCGATAGTATTATTTTAAATTCTAGTAATATTAAATAGTTTTCAAATTGTTTAATCATTATAAATTTATCTTTCCTTCCTCTTCACCTTTTAATAAATCTGTTAATCGTTTTTTACATTCAGGACAAAGTAATATAATTCTTTGTCCATGACTAAAAAATAATTCTGTAGGTTTGTTTGTCGTTTCATTGAAAGCCTTACCACATGATACACAATTGCACTCATTGAACTCTTTAACTGTCATACCATTAACATTTTTTAAATAACTATCAATAATTATCATTATTAAAATTTCCTCCTTAAGATTAATAAACTCTTTTTT
>Ga0315536_1000089_pt1 | contig 40745 bp, 38 predicted proteins | sample SalMarSW160230MG_FD_203093 | JGI IMG/M metagenome (GOLD analysis project Ga0315536, IMG submission 203093) | Salt marsh sediment microbial communities from the Plum Island Ecosystem LTER, Massachusetts, United States - Salt Marsh Sediment SW1602-30 ...
GGAGCATTACTTTTTCCCATCGAACTTGCGAAATCCGATAATGGAAGCTGGTCGGACGATGACTATGCTTGAAATGATTTATGATGGATCAAAACGACTTATCGAGCCATACAGCCTTGCATACAAGAGAAGAAGAGATGGCTTGGCGCGTGAATATCTTTATGCCTATGATACGTCTGGAGGCAGTCAATCCGGTCCCGGTTTGAAGAGTTTTGTGCATCCTAAAGTTGCAGATATCAAAAATACCGACGAAAAGTTCGAGCCTCGATTTGAAGTTGAACTTTGCAAAGCAGGCGAACTTCTGAAGAATTCTTATTTTGCCCGCTCTCCGGGACGGGCTCGTGGCAGCTCTGGCATTTTCCGTCCAACACGAAGAAGTGTCAGGAGATCATCTTATGGCCCATACCAATATACTATTGCATGTCCTTATTGTGGCAAAAAGTTCAAACGGAAGAAGTATTCCACAAAGTTAAATCCACACAAGGATAGCTACGGTAATCCGTGTTATGGAAGGAGTGGATATATCTGTTGATATGTAATATCTAGAGAAACAGAGGTGTCAGACCTATGAATTGATAGGGAGTACAATAATAGACTGCACGAATTAGAACATCAAGAAGACACCGTTTGATTATGGGCAGACTTTTAAGGATATCCCCAGCGCTTATCACGTGACCCTGAGTGCGAAAGAGAGAAGGCGGTCCTTAAGAGTCTATGGAATAGGGAGATTCATTTCCTATCTCGAATCGGTAACGGAACAGAATGAAAACTTTTGTCAAATGTGTAGGACAGCCTTATTTCCCTTAGCTCCTGAAAGGATCATATGGACGTCGTGAAATAACCTATAGGTGGGAAAATTTGCTTTATTCCAAAGGGGAGAAGACAATGACAACCATTGAAAAGAAACGACAACAGGTTGATAGTGAAATTGAGGAAGCCCGGAATGATATTCGAACCGATAAACTCGATATCAGCTATGGCGAGATCGCCAATTTATACGAAAATAGAGAACTTATAATTCGCCCAGAATATCAAAGGTTTTTTCGATGGACAGCAACGCAGAAAACCCGTTTCATTGAGTCAATCCTTTTGGGTTTTCCCACTCCCGCAATATTCGTTGCCGAGGATGATAAGGGTGTTTGGGAACTAGTCGATGGATTACAGCGGATTTCTACGGTACTGGAATTCATGGGAAAATTGAGTGACGAGAATGGTGATATCCTGCCAGCATCGAGACTAATTCGTTCAGGACACAATCCCCAACTTCCTTCAGCCGTGGAAATGACTTTTTCTGAATTGAGCCTTCAGGCTAGATTATCTATTAAAAGAGCTGGTTGCCGAGTTGAGGTGATAAAAAGCGGTAGCAAGCCCAATATGAAGTACGAAGTTTTCGAGCGTCTCAATACGGGTGGCTCCGTTTTGACTCCTCAGGAAGTGAGGAACTGCATTTTTCGAGCGACCAACCCAGACTTTGTTGCCTGGATCGAGTCCTTGGCAAAATTTCCGGCGTTTTTAGACAATCTTTGCCTCTCGGAATTTCAACAAAGCACAATGTTCGATCAAGGACTTATACTCCGCTATTTTACAATCAAAAATGCTGTTGAAGAATTTGAACACGACGTGGAACCGTTCATTACAGATTTTGTTCGGCAGATTCTTGAAGAAAAGAGACCTTTCAAAAAGAATATGGAAGAGCCTCTCTTTAAGAATACTTTTCAGTGTATAGGTAATGCTATGGGGGAAGACGCCTGGCGGCACTATCGATCGGGAAAACACAGCGGCCCTTTGTCAGTATATGTCTTTGAAACTGTCTCAACCGGTGTGGCCCACAACATCAAGCACATCAGCTCTCTTTCCAAAAGAAAACTGAAAAATAGAATAATTGAATTCAAACAACAGGATAAATTCATTAATAATACCGGTGCCGGGGCGAATATCAAATCAAAGTTGCTCAGCCGCATTCAATTTGCCAGAGAGTTTTTCACCAGCTAGGTTTTGATATGAGTGATCTGGAAGTTGTTCTCGAACAGATTACAAACAACCTCGACCGCCGTCGCTTTGATCTCACAAGTGTGAAACGCGTTGTCTTTGGTTTTGTCGGGAAACAACTTGAATCGAAAGCCGTTGAAATGGCGATTCCCATGATTTACGCGAATTGGGAAGGTTATATAAAAGAAGTTTGCCAAATTTATCTTGAATATGTCGAATCTGCCGTTCCCCAGTGCAGTCAGTTAAAACCTGTGCTTCTGGGTCATCTTTGGACTCCTATATTGCGTCCGCTCACAGGTGGTTTGAATCCTGATCGAATAAAAATTGTTGCCGAAGCGGCGCTGAATCTTAAGAGTCCAGTTGCCTTCTCAAACGCCGAAAAGGCTGTCGATACAAAGTCAAACCTTAACTTCCGAGTTCTTGAGAGAATAAGTACTTTTCTTTGTCTTGATATTTCTGGTTTAGTGGGCTGGAAACCCCATTTGGATGCGCTCGTTCACTTGCGCAATAATATAGCACATGGATCTCCTCCCAACAAAATGACATTATCCGACTTTGACCAGCACGTATCATCCACAATTACACTAATGGAAGACTTTGAGAACGTCTTGATATCATCCATGAAAAATGGTGTGTTTTGCACCGTGTAATTGATTTAATATGCTCTCTTTCTGAAAGCCTTCTGGCCCGCGAAATCCCAGGACTGGCCTGCCCAGATCCTGGGGATGCCAAGCCTGAGAACTTTCAGGAGGTTATCACATTGGGTAGCGTGATCCATCGGCTGGATACATCCAGCGATCCCCCCAAGCCGTATGAACCCAAGCGGCCGCCAAGTGGCATGGCAGCGTAATGGAATATTTATTGCGAGGCCTGTGTTTCTTCTTTAACAAAGAAATCATTTGTGCTCTGTTTGAAATTCCAGGCTCCAATGCTCGCTAGTTTATACAAAGTGCATTTGACCATCCGGACACATGAAAAATCGAACAAAACCACGTTATGCCCCTCTTCTTCCAACGAGCTCTTGTAAACAATCCCGTCAAACCCTTCAGCCCTGAACAATTCGGCAATGATCTGAGTAGGAACGTATTGTGCGATTGGATCATTGGGGTTGATTGGTTTGGAAAAAGCCTCGTTGACGGAGGCCCATACACACCCTTCTCTTACCTTTGGCTCTGGTTTTTTGAAATAGATAATGCTCTTCTTTTCGTCACTTGAGCAATCGATAACCTTCAGATCCCGTTTCACCTCGAATAGTGCCAGCGATATGGGGGCCCCCAGCCACGGCCTTACCTCGGCCATAGCAGTCTTCTTCTTATTGGAGAGATATAAATAGGCTATGCCCACTGGGTTTGCCCTGCCTTCTGAGCCCTGCCCATGAAGGGGAAGCATTCGCTCAGGAGGATACGGACATTCTTCCTCGTATTTTTCGTCATATTCAGGATGTCTAATTGTCCGCGTGGTATAGCCAACCTGCGCTCTCCACAAGGCTGCACCTTTTCTGATCCCTCCTCGGCGAGTTTCACTCGTTGCGACAAGCTTTTTTAGGAATTCTCTCTCGAACTCTCCCAGCAGGTATCGATTTTTTCTCTGGACCTTGAACGAAAAGTTCCAGAAGTCTTGATGTGATTCAAATTCGGTCACGGTGTTTTCCTTCATGAATAGCAGGTTGAGAAAGCAGCAATCATCTTTTGTTCCTATCAAAAAAACGTCAAAGCGTTTGCAGCTAACTGGAAGGCGAAGCCGACAACGATGCAAAGAAGTCCAATTATCGCCCCTTTTCTGTGAGGGATCTCGTAGGGTTTTGCTGCCTCGACTCCGCCCCACTTGAACGAGATGTTTATCCCGTATCTGAAAATTAGAACCACACCAACAATATCAAGGACAAGGCCCAAGATATTAAGGATTGCTCTTGTCGTGTCGAGATTCACGGTCGATTTCCGTTTTATGGAACAGTATGAACTCGTTCATCCAACTTGAGATTTGTCAGCCCTTTAACCATGGGTCGAGGTAGTCTACATTTTGGATGACATTCCCCATTTTCGATAAACAGGGTCCTGTAAACAATCTCTTGACCATAACACACCGTATTGAACACCAGGATTCCACCAATGATAGAGAACTTTCCAGCGGCCAGACGTTCTGCGACACTTGGGACTATGATGTTTTTTGGCCATTCCAGAATGGAAACAAAAAGCATGTCGTCAACGACTACGAGCAGGTTGGGCCTGCTATCAGGAAATTTCGGAAGCGCCTTTTCGACAGCTTCCATGAGTTTTCCGACAGGATCAGCCCATCTGGCCTCAGCGTTCAGATACCTGGGCTGAGAACGCCTATGTCCCCTCAACTCGCTTTCATCAAGCTCGCCTTCCCAACGTGGGCCTTTTACCTCAACAAAAACGCCCGGAAGTTCTCGCCACTGGATTGCAATATCGCCAAGATAGGTGCCGGCCCCTTTGGGTTCCCAGGATAATATGTTAAACCCGTTGCGAAAAAAGAAGAAAGCAACCCTTGCCTCAGCCAAAGCGCCATCGCGTTGGGTCACTTTTCCACGCAACTTGGGGAGGAATCGATCAAACTGACATTGGGATTCAAGAAACGACAAGATTCTCTCAACCTCATCAGCCCAGATTTGATTAGCAGGAAAATCGTCTTGACCTCGCCAGGATGCATCGTGTGAAATAGTTCTGGTCAAAGGAGCAAGTCTTACATGGATTGGCATAGGCCTGGGCTTTCGGAAAAGGTCGGCAGAAGGTAGAAACCGCGGGGTCAGGTCTACACTCTTCACAAGCTCCCGTGGTGCTGAAAATTTTCTAAGAGGATAGACGCGATTCTTGTTGGCCTATTCCAGCATTGTCCTCGCTGATCGGACTCCGTAAAGGGCTTGGTCTTCGCAGACCTGCAAATGACCCGAATTCTCAAGGGTCATTTTTTCAAATACCAGGTCCGTGTCAAAAAAGAGATTGCTCCCTTCTTTTTTCAAGTATCCGGCTGCCATACGACAATATTCAGCATCGATTTCTACGCCTATGCTGTTTCTTCCATATCTTAAAGCCGCTATCATGGTGGTCCCCGTACCGCAGAACGGATCCAACACGGTGTCTCCATGAAATGAAAACATCCGCACAAGACGGGATGCAAGCTCGACAGGGAAGGGGGCGGGGTGGTTTCTGGTTGATGCGCCGGTGATATACCAGATCTGTTGAAACCAGGTATCAAAATCCTTTTTGTCGATTTTGGACAACCTTCTCTGTTTCTCGGTCGGCTTGCGATAACCGCCGGGCTTTCTCTGCATCAAAATAAATTCCATGTCGTTTTTAATAATGGCATTCGGTTCATAGGGTTTCCCCAAGAATTTGGAGCCATTTTCGACTTCAAAACTTGCGTTGGCGATCTTGTGCCAAATAATGGGATTCAGGTTGTCAAAGCCGATCTTCCTGCACAAGACACAGATATCCGCGTGCAACGGAAAGACAAGGTGACGTCCGAATTTCCTCCGTGAAACACACACATCTCCGACAACGCATACCAGTCTCCCGCCCGGAACCAATACCCGAAAGACCTCTTGCCAGACTTTTTCGAGCTCGCCCAAGAAAGACTCATAGTCATTGACGTGTCCCAGTTGGTCGGGGTTGTCATTATACCGTTTCAAATTCCAGTATGGAGGCGAGGTGACAACAAGGTGAATGGACTCGTCTTCCAAGAATGACAGGTCCCTTGCATCCCCGTGGATCAGCCGCTGACAGGTCTTGTGTCTATTGGTCTTCATGAAAAGGCCCCAATGTGCGAGACAAGAGATTTGAGAAAAATCGAAAAGGATAGATCATTTGCCGGTTCCAGATACAAGCCTTTAAGACCTGTCTCGCTTTCAGAGGTTATGAATGATGCCGACGTATAATGCCGTTCCAGAACAAGCTTGCGGCAAAAAACCTCATATCTTTTCATATATGACGCGCCGACAAATTCCGGAAAAACCTTAAAATGCGGCTCTTTGACCCTCACCGGGCGAATGGAGGCATCACAATCTTCAAGCATGAAAAAATAGCCGAGAAAGGGCTGAACCCCGCCGTTGAAAGCCCCCTCCCTAAATGCCGTCCAAAGATCGAGGGCGCTACCCATGGCCTCTTCTGTTCTGTTATTGAAATTGTTTCCAAAAGAGGGGCCGACCTGTGACTTGGCTTCGATAGCGGCGATTAAATGGCCATCCTTGACCACGATCAGATCCCATTCCTTGGTCGGCCTGAAAAAACCCGGCAGCTCAAGGCGTCTTTTTCTGAAAACATGGCTTTCATCCATGCCCGCGTCAACAATAATCTTAGTAAAGAGACGGATAAAACCGTCCATTTGAGCGCCACCGGTCACGGCACTCCTCAATCCGGCATCGGAGATTCCTCGCTTTTTCTGTTTTTCCCTCTGTGCCTTCCGTGTCTGCCAGTAATGGGCAACCGCACTTGAAACATTGTTCTTCATGTTCTCTGTCAGATCAGTCATGGCACCATTAGTCTCATGTCGTTTTTCAGGCTGATGAGCGGTTGTTTGCGGGGCATGGTTCGACCATCAAGAATTTCGCCGGTACTATGGCATAAGAGCCGGGCAAAGTCCAGACTCGGCCTGACATAAACAGCCCAATGTTCTCGGAACAAATTGGAGCGGTTGTAAGGATCTGGGCGCTGATTCTACAAAACATCTCCCTTCTTTCCAATGTCCCTAAGATACGATTTTGGGTCAGGCTATTATTAGGCTTGACCACTGTAACGTTTCCAGTGACAATTCAACAGAAAATGCAAGAGCCTCAAAAAGTTATTTGTGGAAGATTTGGAGGATTATCATGGCAAATAGGCGGACAAGAAAACCTACCCATCCAGGTGAACTGATTCGTGAAGATCTGCTGCCGGAAACAGGCCTTTCGCAAACGCAATTGGCCCAGTTGATGGGGGTTTCCCGAAGAACTGTTTCTGAAATCGTGAACGAACGTAGACGACTCACGTCTGACATGGCCTTTCGGCTGGCCAGGGTTTTCAATTCCACTCCTGAAATGTGGTTGAATATGCAGCAGGAAGTTGATTTGTGGGAAGCCCGGGCTGTTCACGGCCACGAATACGAGAAGATTCAGCCTGTCCATGAAGCGGTGTCGCTTTAGATCATTCTGAAATCCCACATATTACAACAAGAAAAGGACCTAATGGTCCTCGCTAAGTCCCTGAAATCATTGGTACGCCCGGCCCGACTCGAACGGGCGACCTACGGATTCGAAGTCCGGCGCTCTATCCAGCTGAGCTACGGGCGCAATAAAGAATCAGTGGGGTGAGTGAAGGGACTTGAACCCTCGACAACCGGGGCCACAACCCGGTGCTCTACCAACTGAGCTACACCCACCATGTTGACTATCTTTTCAATACCACACGAGATGAGAGTTTTCAAGGGCTTTGAAAGTCCCGTCCAAACTTATGATTGACGAACATACCGATTTTCTATAGAAAGATATCAATCGCAGACACATGCCATCGGGGGCTTTCTTTGGCCGGATTTTACATATTCGTGTTTCGCGCTGTCTTGGGGACAGGCTTTGCCGTGTTGCTGATGCGCTTTTTTTATCCTAAGGCATCCTTTGCAGCGGTCATTGCCATAGCTGTTCTCTTGGTAGGCATGGCCTACGTGATGGAAAATTTCCGCAGGCGAAAAAGGGGGCCGCAAGGAAGGGCTGATCGTTGAAACAGATTATTCTAGGCACTGCAGGCCATATTGACCATGGAAAAACGAGCCTGATCAAAGCGCTGACAGGCATCGATACGGACCGGCTGAAAGAGGAAAAGCTCCGGGGAATTACCATCGAATTGGGGTTTGCGTGGTTGGATCTTCCCGGAGGGCAGCACTTGGGGATTGTGGACGTTCCGGGCCACGAAAAGTTTGTGAAGAACATGGTGGCAGGGGCGAGCGGGATCGACCTGGTGGCCTTGATCATAGCAGCTGATGAAGGCGTGATGCCGCAGACAAAGGAACATCTCGATATATGCAAACTCCTGGGCATAGAACATGGCCTGGTGGCGTTGACGAAGATTGACATGGTGGACGAAGAGTGGCTGGGCCTAGTCACCGATGACGTTAGATCCTTTCTCAAGGACAGCTTTCTGGACGGGGCCCCGATCATACCCGTTTCGTCGCTTACCGGCGAGGGGTTACCCGAGTTTGTCAAGGCCCTGGGCGCCTTGTGTGAACGCGTTCCTGAACGTTCGGCCAGCGGCCTGTTTCGGCTCCCCGTGGACCGGGTTTTCACCATGAAGGGATTTGGTACAGTCATTACCGGGAGCCTGGTTTCAGGAACCGTTCGCGTTGGGGATACAATCATGATCTATCCCTCCGGTATCCAGACAAAGGTGCGTGGGATTCAGGTCCACAACCAGGCCGTGGACCAGGCCACGGCCGGCATGAGAACCGCTATAAACTTTCAGGGCCTGGAGCGCACGGCCACCAAACGCGGCGACGTGTTGGGAGGGGTCAATACGTTGAAACCAAGCTACATGGTGGATGTTGTCCTCACATACCTTCCATCCAAGAAGAAGGCCCTTGAGAATCGCACCCGTGTTCGATTTCATACGGGCACGAGTGAAATATTGGGTAACGTGATCCTCCTGGATCGTGAGGAGCTAAAGGGCGGCGACACGGTTGTCGCACAGTTTCGTCTGGAGTCTCCCTTGTCGGTTGTCAAGGATGATCGGTTTGTGATCCGGAGTTATTCCCCGATCAGGACCATAGGTGGTGGGCACATCATCAACCCAGTGCCCAAAAAACACAAACGATTTAAAGAGCCCGTTCTATCACTGTTGAAGCGACTGGCAGACAGTCCTCCCGAGGAGATTATTACCTCCCAGGTGAGAGACTCCGGGCTTCTGGGCGTTGCGTTTTCTGATTTGAGGGTCATGACGAATCTGCCGGAACGCGAGCTTGAAAAGCGCCTCCAACAGCTCCTTTCCGAGAAGGTGGTCATTCAGGTGGACCGCGAAAATCGTATTTTTCTGCACGGCTCGGTTTTTGATCAGCTTCGCGAAGAGGCCATGCAAATTCTCGATACGTACCACAAGGCACACCCCCTCAAGGCGGGCATGAGCAAGGAGGCTTTCAAGTCCAGCCTGCCCGAGTCACTGGGGCTCCGTCCGTTCAATATCCTGTTGGATGACTTGACTAAGTCTGGCAGGGTGGTTTTGGAAAAGGACATAATCCACCTTTCCGGACACAGGATCGCCCTGGAAGCTGATCAGAAGAATATTCGACAGAAGATTGAAAGCGCGTATCTTGAAAGTGGTCTTCAGCCCCCTTATTTCAAGGAACTCGTTGCCTCTATGGGAGAGAATTCCCCCCGTATCAAGGAGGTGTTGGGCCACATGCTCGATGAAGGCTCCCTTGTCAAGGTCAAAGAAGGCCTTTTTTTTCACAAGGACGTGATAGAGACGTTGAAAAACAGGCTCGTGTCGTTTCTGGCGGCCAATACCGAAATTACGACACCCCAGCTCAAAGAGGTGACAGGGGTCACGCGCAAATACATGATCCCCCTCATTGAATATTTTGACGCCACAAAGGTGACGATTCGGGTTGGGGATGTCCGAAGATTGCGAGAGGGCTAACGTGACTTACAAACAGTTTTTTACCGTGCGGATCGTTGTGGCGATGCTCGTTTTTGTCATCGTGATGTGGGGCTTGTGGATATTGCTGGGCACGTTCAAGAAACCCGAGCCATTGTCGGGGGCCCGTCTTGACGAGGGTGAGCTGGCCCTCGGCATCGGGGCGCCTGATGCCGGCGGCGATCATCATCGTGTCCAGGTGCCGGCCTCGCTCGAGGGCGCCGCGCCGGCCGAAGAGGGTACATTAGCGGAAGTGGAGGCGCCGGCCGGACTGGGTCATGTGCCGAACCAGGATACTTCCGTTGACCATGGTGCGCCGGCTGACCATGGCGCCTTTCCCGAACCTCTTGCTGCGGTTGAAGGCGGTGTTTTGCATGAGCCGAAGGCGAGAGGGGTTCACCTTGTGCAGGCTACCATTTCGGTGCTGGACTATGAACTGAACGAACGGTTTTGGGGATGGCGACCTAATGACGTGATCCGGCTTACCGACAATGTGGAGAACATTCAACTCGGCGTTCTTGAGATCGCGCGGCGCACGACTGTTGGTCTCATGGAGAGGATGTCCCGACTCGGAGTATCAGCGACCATTGACAAGAACCTGGAAAATGCCATGAACTGGTTGATGATCAAGCCGGCGAAATACTGGTTACCGTCGGCAGAGGAAAAATATGAAGACAGCTTGAAAGAGTTGCGCGCCTATGCGGATAAGCTTGAACGGGGAGAGGCCCACTTCTATGCCCGCACAGACACTCTGATCCCGCTTCTCCTTGCCTTTGCCGACCTGGCAGGAAGCAGTGAGGAGAATCTGGTTAAGGTCGTGGAGGACGACGGCTCCCCTGTCAGCTGGTTCAAGTGTGATGACTACTTCTACTATGCCAAGGGCATTGCAAAGGCCATGGAGAAGATACTGCATGCGGTGGGGGAAGACTTCTCGAGTGTCCTGGAAACACGTAATGGCGTGGACCTTCTCAATCGTGCCATCCATGCCTGCCACGTGGCCTCCGAGCTGGATCCATGGTTGGTGACAGACGCGCCGTTGGATGGTATTCTGGCCAACCACAGGGCGAACATGGCGTCTGAGATTGGCCATGCGCGATACTTCTTGGACGCATTGACCAAGGCACTGTCTACATGATCCGAAGTCATGTTTTTAGACTTCCTATGACCTGGCTGATATCGGGAATGTTTTTTTCCATAAGATAGGCATCGAGGCCTTCAGCGATCTCTACAGTTGCTCGCGGGTTAACAAAGTTGGCCGTGCCGACCTGTATGGCACGGGCCCCCACGATGAGGAACTCCAAGGCATCTGTGACATCCATAATCCCGCCGATACCAATGACCGGGATGCCAATCGCCTGAACGGTCTCCCAGACCATGCGCAGCGCGATCGGCTTGATAGCGGGCCCGGAGAGCCCCCCTACCGTGTTGGCAAGCCTGGGCCGCCGCGTTTCCACGTCCACCGCCATTGAAGTGATCGTGTTGATCAAAGACACGACATCAGCTCCGGCTTCCTCCACACTGCGGGCAATGGTGCAAATATCCGTCACATTTGGGGAGAGCTTGACGATCAGTGGAAGGCCTGTCTTTTGCCTTACCGCATGTGTCACCTGAAAAGCCATCTTGGGATCCGTCCCAAAGGCGATTCCCCCGGCCTTGACATTGGGGCAGGAGATATTCAGTTCCATGCCGGCGACTCCCTCCAGGTCATGGATTCGCTCGGCCAGTCTGGCATATTCATCAAGATCCCGGCCATAAATGTTCAGGACAATGGGGATGTCGAGGGATTGAAGAAAAGGGAGCTTTTCTTTCACAAAGGCGGCAAATCCAACATTCTCAAGGCCGATGGCGTTCAGCATGCCGCCGCACGTCTCTACGGTGCGGGGAGGGGGATTGCCGGGGGCGGGCTTGAGAGAAAGCCCCTTGACAATGACGGCGCCCAGGCGGTTCAGATCAAAGAGAGAGGCGAATGCCTGTCCGTAGCCGAAGGTACCGGAGGCGGTCATCACCGGATTCTTCATGGGGATGCCGCCCACGTTCACGGCGAGGTTGGGCTTCACCATGTCAAACCTTGCCTCTTTCCCCTTTTCCAAATGGATTTATCTCATTGGTACGGAGTGAATGGCTAACGCACGATGGTTGCCAGCATTGCAATGCCAAGGATTATCGTGGCAACGCCCCAGACCTTGTGGGTCTTATCAGTCGTGTCGAACCACCAGTCCACCATCTTTCTTGTCTTTTGCCGGGGGGCGAACAAAAACAATACCCCCTTTGCCAGGGAGACAAGACCGAGAATCACAATGAACGTCACCTTGGAGCTTGAAGAAGCCGAAAGCAACAGGAGCGCCCCCACAGCGATAGCCAGGGGACTCCATCTCCTTGGGTCCTGTGTCTTCAATTTGTGATAGAATCTTTGTCTGATGAGCTGAGTTGCAAAGACCATTAAGGTGCCGAACATGACCCATGAGATACCGACAGCAAATAGAAACCAAATCATTGCATGCGCCTCCTCGGATGCGTCCTGCTCACGCATTTTTTCAGGCCTTTGGGCAGAATATGGCAACTCGCCGATGATGTCAAACGCAAAGCCGGCCGCTTCGTTCTATGGGCCCTGTTACGTTGAGGGATATTATGATAATTGATCCCGAGGTGCAAAGATGCCGGAGATAGACCTGAGTCAAGGGGGGCTGTACTACGAGATCCACGGAGAGGGGGAACCGCTCATCGGACTCCACTATGGGGCAGGTTCGACCAGGGCCTGGAAAGACCAGGTCCAGGCCTTTTCCGGGGACTTTACCTTTATCATTTACGATCGTCTCGGGCACGGTCGGTCTGGACATCACCTCGCCTACGAGGAGGGATACCTTGAAAACCGAGCCAATGAACTGGGCGAACTGATGAGCGGTCTGGGGCTGGGCCCGGCCCATTTGTGCGGCCTGTGCGAAGGGGGTGCGGTCGCCGTTGTCTTTGCATCTCTATTCCCGGAGAGGGTCAAGACCCTTGTACTCCAGGGTGTTGGGTACCACACAACCGATCAAACGATTGCGCAATGCGAACGGTTTTTTCAACCGTGGGGTGAAATCGAGGGGAATGTTAAGCGCGGCCTTATCCACCATCATGGACAGGATTATGCCCGCCTGAGATGGGAGGCCATCAGGGACGCAAGGCCTTACGCTTGGGATCGAACTTACGACGTAAGATCTCATTTTTCCAAGATTCAGGCACCCACCCTGGTGATGGGAGGTGACCGGGACCCGTTTTTTGGCCTGGAACACCCTCTAATGGCGTACAAGGGGATCAGGAATGCCGAGTTGTGTATCGTTCCCGGGGCCGGGCATTTTCTCAATGAAGAGACTCCTGCCTTATTTAATCGGATTGTCATAGACTTTCTTAGAAGAAGGGCCATGCACGATCGTTCGAATTAGGAATCCAGGCGGCAGCCTCTTGAGACACGAGGGCCTTGAGGCGACCGGAAAGAGTGTTGCTGTTTCCTGGTGCATAAGGGGAGCTAAGCGGCGTGCTCCCGCAAAAGAAAATTGCCCTTGCTTTTTGTTGCTCATAGAGATAATCTAAAAAAAACATGGGGATGTAGCTCAGCTGGGAGAGCGGTACGTTCGCAACGTACAGGTCAGGGGTTCAAATCCCCTCATCTCCACCAAGCTAGCACTAGCATTGCACAGACTGGAGGCGTCATCTGTCCACACGCAATGCCACGTCCCATGCACCATCGCCTCAACGTGATCAGCCATCAAAGGAAACCAGATGAGTCCCAGCAAGTCAAACAAGCGCTCCGCAAGTGTCAGACGCAGGACGCAAGAAACAGATGTCACGGTGAATCTGACTATTGAAGGGAAGGGCAAGGGGAGGATTTCTACGGGCGTCCCTTTTCTGGACCACATGCTCACCTTGATGACGGCCCACGGTCTTTTTGACTTGGCTTTGAAGGCAGAGGGCGACATTGAGATTGACGGGCATCACACGGTTGAAGACATAGGGATGGTCCTTGGCGAAGCCTTTAACAAGGCATTGGGGGACAGAAAAGGGATAGGCCGCTACGGCAGGGGGTTGGTCCCCATGGACGAGGCCCTGGCCTCCGTGGTCATTGATTTTTCAAACCGGCCCTTCTTGGTCTTCCATGTCGATTATGAGCGGACAAGTACGGGAGGCTTTGACGTGGAACTCGTTAAGGAATTTTTCAAGGCCTTCGCCGATAAAAGCGGTGCCTGTCTCCATGTCAACCTCATGTACGGCCAGAATACCCACCACATTATCGAGGCGTTATATAAGGCCTTCGGACAAGCACTTGATGAGGCCACCCTGCTCGATGACAGAATTACAGGGGTCCGTTCTACCAAGGGTGTCTTATAACGTGGCATGCGTCGTGATGCCGACTGGACTTGGAGGTGTCTCAATGGCCGCTGTCCGGCTCTTTCCGGCTATCATGGTTCTTTGCATCCTGGGGTGTGCTCCGGGCCTGCCGGCCTCAAGGCCTGAACGAACACAGCCCTTGCATATAGAAAGTGTCCTGGTCCTGCCGTTCAAGGAGGCACGTCAGCTGCACGGGATGGACAGAAGCGTTCGCTGCCCTGTATGCGGTGCCGTTTTTGAGACCGGCCCCATAGAGGCGGGAGCTGATGCATACATGGCGAAACAACTGCTGGCCTTTCTGCAAGGCAATACCCCCTATGCGCTGATCCCGTCCAGCGCGGCAGGGGGCATTCGTTCTGAGATCATTGCCCAAGATCCTGGCATGTCGGAGCCTGAGCTACTTGTGGAGATGGGAAAGAAGTTGCAGGCGGATGCGGTCATGAGTGGAATGATCTACCGGTTTCGGCAGCGCATTGGCACGGGTTTCTCGGTGGATACACCAGCCTCTGTGGCCTTTGGCATCCATTTCATACGGGTGGCTGACGGCCGCTTGATATGGACTGGAATCTTTGATGAAACACAACATAGCCTTAGCGAAAACCTCTTCCAATTGGGCAACTTCATAAGGAGGGGAGGGGGGTGGCTCACTGCAGAAGAGTTGGCCGCCTTCGGGCTGCAAGAGACTATGGCCACCCTGCCTTTGCCTTAGCAGCACCGGTGTTGGCCATGCCTTTGGAGTACGTCCGTGTCTGTCCAATGATGGTGAGACCTTTGAATAACCTCGCCTCGCTCTTTGATATGAGGTTTTTGACCCACCTGAGGGCTCACTCACTAAATCGCAAGAACTCGGCCTAAGGGCCTCAAACAGCTTGCGATTTGCCCGCTAGGGCGGGCCATTCGCTTCGCCCAGGTAGGTACCCCAAAAACCTCATAATTGTCGCTTTTCGAGGTTCTGCAAAGGTCTCGGTATTTCCCCGCGCCATTGCCCCCCAGGATTATGTCATTACAGTTATGGAAACAAACACTTAGGAGGTTGGCCTATGCTCATCATCCCTGCCGTGGATATTAAGGAGGGCCGCTGTGTGCGCCTCCTCCAGGGGCGCAGAGATTCTGAGACCGTGTTTTCCGATGATCCTTCAGCGATGGCAGCCAGATGGGAAGCAGAGGGAGCCCGGCTGCTCCATGTTGTGGATCTGGATGGGGCCTTTGAACACGGTCCTCAGAACGTTGAATCCATTGAACGTATCGTCAACAAGATCGACATCCCCATTGAACTGGGAGGCGGCATACGCACGATGGAAGCCATTTCTATGTATCTGGACTTGGGTGTAGCCAGGGTCATCGTTGGGACAGAGGCCATTCGAAACCCAGGACTCATAGAGGAGGCTTGCAGGATTTATCCCGGCAAGATCATGGTAAGCATTGACGCCCGTGACGGGATGGTCGCCGTGGATGGTTGGACGGAGACGAGTGAGCGGGAGGCCATTGCAGTGGCAAAGGAGTTTGAAGGCTGCGGCCTGGCGGCGATTGTCTTTACGGATATTCAAAAAGACGGAATGGAGACCGGCCCGAGTATCGGGCAGACCAAGGCGCTGGCTGAAGGTGTGACCACCCCGGTTATCGCCTCTGGAGGTGTGTCTAATATCGATGATATCAGAGCCCTTCTTCGCCTGCAGGACGTGGGTGTTGAGGGGGTGATCATTGGGAGAGCATTATACTCGGAGTCCCTCAGCTTGAAGGATGCGTTGGAGATTGTTGGAGGGTGAAGCGCCGAAGCGAGCGGATTGTCTGTGCGCGTAAGGCGAATTGCGGGGGTTTCCAATAGATGCATCCCGCAGACGATTTTCGTGTGTGTTTGTGTTTTTTTGTTGACAGTTAATCGTTTGATGCGTATTTTAAAAATTTGGTAATTTTGTGCAACCCGAATTCTTCAAACCGAATTCTTCAAACCCTTTTCCCCGTGGAGCTTGCTATTCTTACGACGTCCTCTTCTCTTCAATCTGAGCTGACGTCTGTTGAGAGGTACCTCTCAACATCTTTATCCCATACCGCTCGTCTTTGGTCCAGATGCACCTTGCTGCCGATTGCCGGGCACACAGACCCTTTGATCCATCAGCGAACCGCGTCTTCAAGAACGCCGATTCTCAGGCCACTTGGCCACGAACCAAAAAACCGCTTACGTGTTGATAGACAAAGAAAACCTTGGGCCAATGACATGAAGGCGTTTGCACGAGCGATCCAAGGGGTCGCGGGGAAACCGGCTGTCGCCGAGTGCCCCGTTGACGTGAACCGCGAAAGCGAGCGTATTCCCCACTGCTTGCCGCGGGGAGGCTTCAATCGGTTATGCGTTATTTTTTTGACAGAGTCGTAAAAAGTGTTTTGCGAACAGTAGTGCCCAAGATGATTTGAGTTCTATTGAGTACGCCGTGGGGACAAGGCCATTCATAATCGTAATGCTTGAATTCATTGGAGTATTGGAGTGCTGGAGTGTTGGTTGTCCTTTCTTTTCCCATCACTCCACGACTCCATTACTCCAGGTTCCACGCCGGTCAATGATGTCTTAATCTGTATTGACGGTAGCTTGAGCAACACCGATGATTTATTTTGGACAGGAATGTTTTTCGAATGACACTGAACGTTTTGGGACAAAGGCGCTTGAGCTGTTCAGCGTTAAAAAATGCTAACTGTTTTAGCGCGTTAGCTCGAGTTGACCGCGCAGCTTCACTGCGTGTTGGTATTTTAGCTGAAGACCTGAGGGGCCCCCAAAATGTTTACGGAGTGAGTAAAATCGACTTTTTTCAAAACCATCATTCTTTAGATGGTCGGCATTTTTTGTTCGCGCTGTCCGCCTGAAGGCAAACGATTCTGCATTAAGCATAAGAAATACCGATCCGGGCTCGAAAGGGGTGTCCGTTTTGGCAGGTTTTATACCAGACGATAAGGTCGCTGATGTTCGGAATGCCGCCAATGTCGTCGACGTCATTTCAGACTATATTGACCTTAAAAGGACCGGGAAGAACTTCTTGGGGCTGTGCCCGTTTCATGGCGAAACAAAGCCCTCTTTTACCGTAAGCGAGGAAAAACAAATATTTCACTGTTTCGGCTGTGGGCAGGGTGGCAATGTCCTGACCTTTGTCATGCTGTATCACAACCTTAGTTTTCCGGAGGCTGTGCGCTTCCTCGCCAATAAGTACGGGATCCAGATCCCTACCAGGCACATGTCCGCCGGCCAAAAGCGTCAGTTGAAAGAAAAGGAAGGGCTCTTTGAAATCAATCAAGCGGCTGCCGCCTATTTCAAAACCATGCTGGTGGAAAGCCCTCTGGGAAATGTCGCCAGGCGGTATCTGAAAAAACGGCAAATGACGCGCCATGTTGCAGATCGCTTTTGCCTTGGGTATGCCCCTGCTGGGTGGCGTAACCTGGTGGAGCACTTTACAGCCAAGGGCGTACCGCTTGAAAGTGTGGAAAAAGCGGGTCTCATCATCCCCAAGAGGACGGGATACTATGATCGATTCCGGGATCGGATCATCTTCCCCATTGTTGATATCCATGAAAGAGTGGTGGGCTTCGGAGGGCGGAGCCTGGATGAGAGCCTTCCCAAGTACCTCAACTCACCGGAGACCCCTGTTTATCACAAGAGTCGCACCTTGTACGGCTTACAGGCAGCCAGACAAATATGCCGGCAGACTGGTTCCGCCTTTGTTGTGGAGGGGTACTTTGATCTATTGGCCCTGAACTGTCACGGTATCAATAACGTGGTGGCCACTCTGGGAACGGCTCTTTCGCGAGAGCATATACGAACCCTGAAGGGCTATGCAGGGCAAGTCACCCTCGTCTTTGACTCAGATGAAGCGGGTATGAAGGCTGCTGAGCGAAGCCTGCCCCTATTTGTTGAGGAGAAGGTGGATGCCCGCATCATGCGCCTTCCCAAGGGAAAGGACCCGGACTCCTACGTCCTTGAAAAGGGTGGCGATAGTTTCCGCCGGTTGGCTGATCAAGCCTTGGGGATGATGGAGTTTCTCATCGCCTCTGCCGTCGACAAGCACGGCCTTTCTCCTCAAGGGAAGGTGCGGATCGTGGAGGCATTGAAAGGGCCTTTCGGTCTGCTGGCCGACAGTGTGAGTCGGGCGGTTTATGTCAAGGAGTTGGCTGAGCGCATCGATGTTGACGAAGCCGCCATTTTGGAGCAGGTCCGAACTTCGGTCCGGAAGAAGAGGCAGCCCGTCCCTGCAGCCGAGCCCCGAAACGGTTCGAAGCTGGAGGAGACGCTCGTAGCCATGTTGCTCCAGTGGCCTGATATCTTGGCTGGTGTGAATGCCCAGGAGATTATTGACGGTCTTCAGGCCAACTCGCTGAAGCAAGTAGGGCAAATGATCCTGGACGGATTGAGGACAAGTCAACCGGCCGTGGGAGCTGATTTAATCGCACAGGCCCAGGACCCGGAGATCAGGAACGTGATATCATCCTTGGCAGTGGAAGAGCGGTTGTGGGATCGTGAGAGCTGCCTTAAGATTGTGGGTCAGTACCAAACCTGCCTCAGAAAAAGGCAGGAGAGGCTATTGCTTAGAAAGATCAAAGAGGCTGAGAAGGCTGATAACCAGGAATTACTCCAAAAACTCCTTGGAGAAAAGCAGAGGCGGCTACACAGGCGCCTGACTGTTACTTGATGGGCAGGAAAGATTTGTTTGGAAGGAGATTTTTATGACCAAGAAGTCCGAGGCCGAACATTTGAAACAACTCATCACAAAGGGCAAGAAGCAGGGCTATCTGACTTATGAGGAGCTTAATAATGCGTTGCCGGATGGTGACGTTTCCGCCGAGCAAATTGACGAAATGATGATGGTTTTTGATGAACTCGATATTGAGATCGTCGACGGAAAGAAAGTCAAGGTTCTTGAGCAAAAAGGCCGGAAAGCAACCCCGCAGGTAAAGCCAAGGCCGTCCTTGGAGCCGGGGAAGGACACGTTCGGTCGTGTTACGGATCCCGTCAAGATGTACCTTCGCGAGATGGGGTTGGTATCTCTGCTGAGCCGGGAAGGAGAGGTGGAAATCGCCAAGCAGATCGAGGTGGGGGAACAAGAAGTATTGAAGGCTTTGGTGGAGTGTACCGTAGGGATCCGGAGAATCATCAGCCTCGGCAAACATCTTCGACGGGGCGAAATCCGCCTCAGGGAGGTTTTGCGCGATGTGGATGAGGGCGATGCTTACATCGAGGAAGCAGAGCACACAGAAAAAATTTGTGACATCATCGATACCGTAGAAAAAATTGAGCGGGAGAATGAAGCATACAGAGATCAGTTGTTCGGCCCCCCTATGGACCGCGAGGGACGCCGACGAGTGAGGCGATGCATCAACCGCAGGAGTCGAAAGATTTTTGACTACATCCAGGATTGGAGATTAGAGTCGAGATGGATCGACTTTGTCGTATATGAGATAAAGGAACATATTGCGCACTTTGAGGCCCTGGAGAAGGAGTTTGCCCACGTTGCTTCTCAGGCAGGCGTCACGTTGACTGAGATGCGTGAGGGTTGCGAGGCGAAAACAAAATTTATCCAGAGATTCTGGAAACAAAGCGGACTCAAGAAGGCCCAATTTAGCGACCTGCTCAGACAGGCTGGTGAGATAAAGCAGACCATCGTGCACCAGGAACTCCAGTTGAGAATGAGCCGTCAGGCCCTGAAACGAGGCTTGGCCCGAATCGAACAGGGGCAACACAACACCCGGATGGCCAAGGCAAAGATGGTGAACGCCAACCTGAGGTTGGTAGTCAGCATCGCGAAGAAATACACAAATCGGGGCCTTCAGTTTCTGGATCTGATTCAGGAAGGAAACGTTGGCCTGATGAAGGCCGTTGACAAGTTTGAATATCGGCGAGGTTACAAATTTAGTACATATGCGACTTGGTGGATCAGGCAAGCCATCACGCGTGCCATTGCTGATCAGGCTCGCACCATCCGAATTCCCGTGCATATGATTGAAACCATTAACAAGCTGATTCGCACGTCGCGATATCTTGTTCAGGAACTGGGGCGAGAGCCTACCCCGGAGGAAATTGCTGACAAGATGGAGTTTCCGTTGGAAAAAGTGCGCAAGGTTTTGAAGATCGCCAAGGAACCTATCTCGTTGGAAACCCCTATCGGAGAGGAAGAAGACAGCCATCTGGGCGATTTCATCGAAGACACGAAGTTCATGTCTCCGTCCGAGGCCGCTATCAGCTTGAACCTGGCCGAGCAAACGCGAAAATCTCTCGCTACTCTGACGCCCCGTGAGGAAAAGGTGCTGCGGATGCGATTTGGCATCGGCGAAAAGGCTGACCATACCCTCGAGGAAGTGGGCAAGGACTTTCACGTGACCCGTGAGCGCATCAGACAAATCGAGGCCAAGGCCTTAAGAAAGCTGCGTCATCCCACAAGGAGCCGTAAACTGAAAGCGTTTTTGGAGGTGTAACGCGGGTGGATTAACGCCCTCAATTTTCTTGACAAGCAGGTCTGTCGGGCGTACTGATCAACTCAGATTGTGTTTTGGGGCCCATAGCTCAGCTGGAAGAGCCACCGGCTCATAACCGGTAGGTCCCTGGTTCGAACCCAGGTGGGCCCACCACGGAAAACCGATACGTAAGGCGCCAGGGGAAGCAGATGGACATGAGGCGAGCGGAGAGATCTCAGAGGAATCGCGCTAAGCAGCCAACCCACAAGCAGGTTGGCTGCATTGGCCTGTGAAAAGGTGTGGTCCTTGGGGCCGCACCTTTTTGCATTTTTGGGGTACATGGTTTTGGAGGTCATCGTGAAGGAGCAAATGGTGTTGTTGGTTAAGCTTCAGGAACAAGACCAAACCTTGGACCGCTTGAGGCGACAAATACGTGAGGGGCCTCAAAGGATTCAAGAAATCGAAGCACAGGTGGAAACTCGGCAGGACAATCTTGAAGCCGGCAAGAACCGAATCCGGGAGGTTCAAAAACTGCAGCGGCAAATTGAAGCTGAGGTGGAAGACGGGGTCGGGCACGTCAGAAAGAGTAAAACCCGGCTCCTGACGATCAAGAGTAACAAAGAATATCAGGCTGTACTTAAGGAGATCGAAGACAGTCAGAGGGCAAACGCAGAAAAAGAGGATAAGATCCTGGGTTGTATGGAGGAAATAGAGGGATTGAGGCAGGGGCTTCAAAACCAGGAAAAAGATCTCTTTGCTATGCGGGAGACATTTGAGAAAGAGAAAAGGACCATTGGGGCGGAGGTTAGGCAAGCCGAAGAGCGGGTTTCAGAGGTGGAAAAACACAGGCGAGACACGGCAAAGGCCATGAATCCCGAACTACTCGCAAGGTATGAGCAACTTAAGGCAAGAACCGGGGGTCGGGCCGTGGCTTACGTGAAAAACACAACCTGTTCGGGATGCCACCTGAACATTCCGCCCCAGATGTATAACGAACTCCAGAGGAGAGATTCGCTCAAGTTTTGCCCGAACTGCGATCGGATTATTTATTGGAAAGATGGCGCCACCGCGCTGGAGGGAGATATGTCAGAGTAGGCCAAACGATCGCTCGTGTTTTCGACATGGTCGTCAATGCGGGAGGAAAGTCCGAGCTCCACAGGGCAGGGTGCTCCGTAACACGGAGTCGCGGTAACGTGCAGGAAAGTGCCACAGAAAACATACCGCCCTCTGAGATCGCCTCAGTGCTATCTTGCAGGGTAAGGGTGAAAAGGTGCGGTAAGAGCGCACCAGTTCCCCGGGTGACCGGGGAAGCTAGGTAAACCCCACCTGGAGCAAGACCAAATAGGGGAGCGTTTGAGGGCGGCCCGCCCGAGCTTCCGGGTTGGTCGCAAGAGGTATGGGGCAACCCATACCCTGAGATGAATGATCGTTGTTCCGTAAAGGGCGACCGATACGGGAAACAGAACTCGGCTTATGGCCTGCTCTGACATAAACTCCAACATTAACCTGGAACGTTTTTCTCAGCCCATTGTGTCTTGCCAAGGAGATATCGTAATGCCCCGAGCAATCGCTGCTCAGAAAAAAGCCGGTTTTCTTGAAAAGCTTCACTTCTTTTCCAGGGAGTTTCTCGACTATTGCGCCTACGTTTGCGAAGGCGAGCCCGCGCGGGAGACCTTCACCCAGAAATTATACGCCCCAATGGTTTCAAGCTCGAAGGTTTTGGAAGACTTCCTGGATTTTCACGGGGCGAAAAACAGCTCAGAGTGGTATTACTACCGGGAACTGGTCTCCAGCGTCAGAAACCTGTCAGAAGCGTGTTACTCTCAGAAACACATCTGGATCCGCCTGCCATTCTATAACCTCACAGATACGGATGAATTTGAGCGGGACGGATACGACACCCACAAGTTCCTTATTGCGTCGCTGCGTGCCATTTGCTTCAATGCATTGGCGGAAGCCAGGCGTCTGAACATAGAGTTGTCGGTGCGCGCCTTTGTCTGGGAAGATTTTCCGGGATTACCTACCAACACCCGCCTTGAGTCTGACATTGACGATGTGGATTTAAGGGAGGAAAAGAAGAATATCGTCAAGATTACCACGGGGTTTCTGAGAGCAGCCAGAGAGTTCGAAACGCATGGCTTTTTTGAGCCATACAGCATAGACATGATCCAGTCTATCGTCCCTGCCAGGCTGAACGAACAGGAAGTCCGGGGATTTGAAATGGTCATCCACAGCCTCCAATCGTCCTTTGACACGTACGTCAATAGAAGTGGACTTCAATTTCGGGATATTGCACTCAAGAGCCTACGAGGCTATATCTCCATTGTGCTTCACCTCCTGGAACTTACGCGCCGGCTCCTCCATTACTATGAGCGTCACCTTTATGAGGTTGGTTACAAGAATACGGCTAAGCAGGTACGCGATGAGTTGAGCAAGGCCGTCAGCCCTGAACAACTCCTGGACCGCATTGTCAATTATGGTCTCTACTATGTATGCCACTTTCTGGTCAGTGGTCAGGACCTCGCTCAGGCGCTCCTGAACATGAACATGGAGCGTGAAACCATCGTGGTTGGAGTACCCCAAAAAATGGGTTTCCACAGTCGACCGAGCTTGCTGGTGGCCAAGATCGTCGAGCATTATGGGGGCCAAGTGGAACTTTGTGTCGGCTATGACCGGTTCGACGCAAGGAGTGTGCTTGATCTCCAGTGGGCGGGGGGGAAAATCCAGAAAGAAGATGTCCAAGAAGTAGTGTTTCAAGGGGACAATCGTGCCTTGAAAGACATCCAGATCTTGGCCGGTGTCAACTACGGCGAAGATTCCATGGGCAAGGGCATTCCACTTCCGAAAGAACTTTCCTATTTGAAGTCATAGACGCAGCCCTTTGAGAAATGTTAGGACTTGTTCAAATGGGCCGGATAGGTTTTTTCAACGGTCACGGACGATCACTATCGTTAACAGGCATTTCATAATATCATCATGGACAGATCAAACACGGTTGCTGCCATCATCGTGGCCGCGGGCGAGGGCGTCCGCATGGGGACAGCTCAGAGAAAACAGTACGCGATGTTAGGAAACCGGCCTGTGCTGGCCCATACCCTGTCTGCCTTTGAAAGATGTGACGCCGTAGACGAGATCTTTCTCGTGATTCCTGAAGGCGATCATGAGTTATGCCGCAAGGAGATCGTCACACCCCTGAAACCCCAAAAAGCCGTCCATCTCGTTTCAGGCGGCCCCACAAGACAGGCCTCGGTCTTCAACGGCTTGAAGACCACGGATGGTCGCTTTGACCTGGTCACGATTCACGACGGCGTTCGCCCCCTGGTTAGGATTGAACAGGTTGCCCAATCTGTAAGCGTTGCGGGAAAATATGGCGGCTGTATCCCGGCCGTTCATGCTACGGACACGGTCAAGAGGGTGGATGAACAGGACCGCGTGGTCAGTACCCTGAACCGCGCTATGATCCGCATGGCGCAGACGCCTCAAACCTTCTATTACCGTCTTATCCTTGCAGCCCACATGGCCGCGCAGGAGAAGGATTATGCAGGCACCGACGATGCCGAACTGGTGGAACTGTGCGGTGAGGTGGTGAAGGTCATCCCGGGCGATTCCCAAAACATCAAGATCACCACACCTGAAGATCTCAAGATAGCCGAAGCCCTCCTGAACCGCAAAAGCGAGCGCATTCCCCGTAGCTTGCTGCGGAGTTAGCGAGCGCATCCAAAAAAGTGAAGCCTCTCCCGCCCTAAAGGGCGGGGCTTCCCGGTAAGGAAGAAAAACAGTTTTTCTTCATAGCTCCCCTCGACCCCGTCCTAAAGGACGTGGCTTGCGGGGAGCAAGCCGGTCAGCCTTCCTCACGGTCGAAGATTCCCTGTAGATTGCTACAGGGAGCTTCAATGCCCCTCGATGCTCTCCGCGACCGGTTACGTTGCAACCATCGTAGTCGAGCCTAGGCCTCGATCAACTGGGTCGCGGTCATCTCGGGCGGGATGTCGATGTTCATGAGCTTGAGGACAGTGGGGGCGATGTCGGCGAGTTTACCGCCTGATTTGAGCCTTTTGCCTTCGGCTCTTCTGCCGATATAGATCAGCTCTACCGGGTTAAGGGAATGGCTCGTCTTGATGCCTTCTGTTTTGGGGTCGATCATCTCTTCAGCGTTTCCATGGTCGGCTGTTAGCAGGACGTCACCGTCCAGCTCCAGGAGTCGCTTGATGCAACCTCCAACACATTCGTCTACGACCTCCACCGCCTTGGTCGCAGCCCCCATGTCGCCGGTGTGCCCCACCATATCGCAGTTGGCGAAATTGATGAGAATAAAGGCATAGTCACACCCACCTCGGACGATTTCGAGAAACTTCTCCCGCACGTCGTAGGCGTTCATTGCCGGGTGGGAAGCGAAGGTGGCAGGGTCATACTGGCTCTTTATCTCAATCTGATCCTCACCCGGATAGGGGTGAGTGGATTTGCCGTTAAAGAAACTGGTCACATGCCGGTATTTTTGCGTCTCCGCAAGGCGCAGTTGCCTGAATCCCCGCTTGCTGATCACTTCTCCGAGGAGATTTTTCATGCCGCCGCCGGCATCCATGGCTTCAAGGATATAGCGTGGGAACTCGTCGTAGTAACGCGTGAGGCCAACGTACAGGCAATCGGGTTGTCGGGATCGGCTTCCCGGATAGTCCCTTTCCACAAAGGCCATGGAAAGCTGAATGGCGCGATCCTGGCGAAAGTTCGTATGCAGAACGGAATCGCCCTCCCTGACCCCGTCGTAATTTCCCACGACGTAAGGCGGGATATACTCGTCAAACATCTCAACGCCGTCCGGTGTTCTGTCCCTGGCGTAAGACTCCCGGACACCGGCCTCGGCGCTTTTCGCCTTCCGGCCGGTCCCTTGGACGATGCACTCGAAGGCCGTGCTGGTGAGTTCCCAGCCCTTGGAACGATCCATGGCGTAATAACGTCCCATGAGGGTCCCCACGCGGCAGCGACCCACCTGCTTCATGACCTCGTTGAGTCGATCGATGAATTGCAATGCGGACCGCGGTGGCGTGTCTCGGCCGTCTGTGAAGACATGGACGATCACCTCTTGTACACCACGCTCCCGGGCCGCACCCATGATCTTAAACAGTTGGTCACAGTGGGCATGCACACCTTCATCCTGTAAAAGGCCCATGAGGTGGAGCCTGGAGTTGTTCTCCTTGCAATGGTGTATCAGGGCTTTAAAGTTCTCTGCTTCAAAGAACGAACCGTCCACCATTTCATCGTTGATCCGCTTGAGTTCTTGTACGACAATCCGGCCCGCACCCATATTCAGATGGCCGACTTCGCTTGACCCCTGGAAGCCTTCCGGCAGCCCAACGGGCTCTCCGGAAGCCTGGATCAGGACCCAGGGATAATCCGCCAGATACGAATCCACGTTGGGTGTCCTTGCGGCCTTGACCGCATTTCCCTCGGTCTCTTCGCGATAGCCCCAGCCATCGCGGACAATCAATGCTACAGGTTTCACGAAAACTCCTTTTTTCCCTTTTGTCCGTCCCCTTGGTTCTTGGGCCGTGAAGAATCACGCCGAGATGAACTGCCCGGACGGTTAGCACGGATTGGGCAAAATGACAATATCATTTGCTTTGACAGCGAGTTAGTTGTTTTGATATGAACCATGTTGCTCTGATCCCTAATGACAAGGAATCCGGGGTGGCTTTATATTGCGAAAAGAGGCCTTCAGCGATGCGAGTGGGTTTTGGATACGATCTGCACAGACTCACGCAGGGCCGAAAACTCATCCTCGGCGGCGTGACCATACCCTTTGAAAAGGGTCTGCTGGGTCACTCGGATGCCGATGTGTTGCTGCACGCCGTGTGCGACGCGTTGCTCGGGGGGGCCGGGTTGGGAGATATGGGCCGGCACTTCCCTGACACGGATGTCAGATTCAAAGATGTTTCCAGCACAGCACTCCTGGCGCAAACCTTTCGGATGATCAGGGAAAAAGGCCTTTGCGTGAACAACCTGGACGCCACCGTCCTGGCTGAAGCGCCCAGGCTGGCGCCTTATTGTCAGGCCATGGAAACCCATGTTGCCAAGCTGTTGGAGGTCGAACCCTCCCGTGTCAACATCAAGGCAACCACCATGGAGGGTGTGAGCGCCATTGGCAAAGGGGAGGCCATCGCGGCCATGTGCGTGGTGGGCCTTGTTTCACCATCTGAAACCTTTGAACCGCAAAAGCGAGCGCATTCCCCGTAGCTTGCTACGGGGTTAGCGAGCGCATCTAAAAGAGTCAGCGTTCCTTACGGTCGAAGATTCCCTGTAGCTTGCTTCAGGGAGCTTCAATAACTGATGAATAACTGATTTGAAAGAAATTCTCGCCCTGGGACTGACGATGATCAGAAATCCTTAAGGGCCTCATACTTCGTCCTGCTCTCGGGATCAATCTGCGTGGCCATGTCCATATACAAAGCCCTGTGATCCGCGTCCCCCTGCCTGTCATAGAAAACTGCAAGATTGAGTAGGACCTCAACATGGTCCGGCCTTTGGGCCACGGCTTTCATGAGGTGGCCCTTGGCCTCTTCATAACGTCCCTGAACAAGGAGCACCCTGCCCGCGGTCGCATGGGCGTTGAAGCCGGACGGATCTGATTCCAGCAGGACTTTGACGTAACGATTCGCTTCATGGAAATCCTTGATCTTTTCGGCATACAGGACGGCCAGACGGGTTGCGGCCTCCCTTTCAAAGGCCGGTATCCCGCATGACAGCACAACGCGATAGTCTTCAATAGCCTTTATATACTTGTTCAATCCCACATTCAGCTTGCCTCGGGACAACCAGACACGGGGCCCGGGGAACTCCTCAGCCAGCAGGTCAATGACGGGGCGGGCCTCCTCATATCGATCCTCCATGAGCAGGATGTCTGCCTTCAGCTGGAGAAGGGGATGAAAACGGGGATATCGACTTAGTGCCCTGTCAATGACCTGAAGTGCTTGGTCCCGCTTTTTCAGGTAGTGAAGGCACCATGCACGCTTAACAAGAAGGTCTTTTTGAACCGGTTCGGGCAAAGCCCCGTCTTGATGCAGCTGCTCACAGATTTTCATACAGCTATTGAATTCTCCCCGTTCAAAGAGGACACACGCAGCGCGATAAAGGCTTTCGAAAGGGGCCGGCTGTTGACTGACTCTTGGTCGCGTTACCGGCTTTGCCGTTTGCCTTCCCAGGAAGAAACCGGCTGCCGAAAAAAGCACCATGAGGACAACAAGGGCAAGAACGGCCGGACCGGGACGCATGATCAGTACTTCGCTGCGTTCTCCGACGCTGTTTCTTATGGTCCTTTGCTTGACGAACATGGCAACGGTTGTATGCAACAAACGTGCAAAATCAACCGAGTTCGAAGATTTGGGAACCGAACAGGGGGATATCCTGACCTGTGTCCATCCATCAATGGCATCTTTGGGCCCGATGCGGCGTTCTCCGCGGGTTGCGCCTGCGGCTTGTGAAAAGGCCGTCCTCAACGTATCCCGACCAACTGAGTCGGGACTGCGGCGAAAACCCTTGTGCGGCCTTGCCTCGGACCAAAATCTACCATTTCTGAATAAACACCTTGTCGTGCTTGACCGAGTCATGTTTGCTCGGGTAGCCCGCGCTCATGGATGGGCAGTAACTGTGTGGTCGGGTCGGCCGGATGTCGGTCTGTGGAAGTCTGCCAACCGTAGACTTGACTTCAAGCTTTTTTCCAGGGAAAGTAACTGCAAAACAACGGAAAGGGGAGGGGTGCTAAGTGGGTGTTTCAGGCGGGGGCAGATATAGGAAAAAGAGGCCGTGGTGGAAAAGGAACTGGAAGGACGTCATCTTGTTTTGTACTGTAGCTGTAATCGCTGCCGTCTTGACGCTGCTCCTCCTCCTGTACTTCTTCCCATTGCCAGGGACCAAATAGAAAGGAGGGATAGACCCTAAAGAGGGCCCCAAGGAGGTCCAAGGAGGTGGACCAGTTCATCTTTATTCTTCTCCGCAACCTCAGAGAGATATCCTTCCTGGCCTTCAGCTTTTCAAGGGAGGACAGAGGGGACGTTGAAGGCGCTGTGAGTGACCGACTGGCTCAGAAGGTCTTGGAGATTCCGTAGGTCTCACGCACGCCTGGTGCCTTTCCACCAAAGGAAGAGGCCGCAGAAACCGAAGATGATACTCACGCCCATGGCGGCCTTTCCAAATCTGGGAATCCCCGCCTCTTGAGGACCACGATGGTTCCGGCCTTCCTGAAAAACCAATTGTTCATCCACCGGCACCTTTACCTCCAAGCGATGCCCCATTTCATCGTTCACCACCACTTCCCATTCACCTGGCCCATCGGGGAAAAAGCAAAACCGACCGTTTTTGTCTGTCCTGCCGGACTGAAAAGGAAGCTTTGCACCCGGGGCCGAGATAGTCACCTTCGCATAGTCCATGGGTTCGCCCGTATCGTATTGAGCGCTTACCACAAGCCCGCCTCGCTCAACCGTGCCCTGTGTCCCATGGGAAAAAGCCGAGACGGGCAGGATGCAGACAGATACCGTCAGCAAAAAACAAAATATACATCGCTTCATATCTTGGCTCTATTTTCCCAACGATCCAAAAATGGCCTCAACTATTCTACAGATTTGCCCATGATCGCAATCCAATGAACCGGTGCGTAGCTCATCACATGAACGGCCCATCATTTCATCAGCCCCAACCATTCGTACGGGTTCGTCCGCTCTGCTGTCAGTCTCTCCATGATTGGAAGTGTGACATCGAATTCCTTTATCACAGGGACAAACTTTTCAGGGCTATCCACATGACGAAGCATATTCAACAGTTTGACCAATTTATCCTTCTCCGGGGCCTTGGTCCAATCAAACCCGAGAACGATCCCCTTGCCCCTTTTCGCTTTCCTGTTCCATACCACCAAGATGCCTGCCGCCTTCTTCTGCGTGAGCCTCTCTTGCTCACCTTTTGTCAATTTTTGGGCAAACAGAGTCTTTTTCCCGGGAGTGAGATCCAAAAGGACTTGGACGGCGTCCTCCTTGCAATTCACGGGGCCCGCGATCCACCTGTATTGGTCTTGCTTTTTTATGGGATAGTGTTCCATGATGAATCTTGCGATCATGTACCCTGCCGTCACCCCTGGACAAAGGTGGCCATGAAACTCGGCGCATTTCAGCAGATCTTCCGGGGCTCCAGCAGACCAGGCATGACATACGGTCGCGACGGCAAAGCCGTCGGGGGCCAGAGGGCTTCCTATCTTTTCCCATGCGTCCTTTTTTGAAAGCGTCTCCATGCTGATATCATATTTCTCGCTTTCCCATTTGCCGGCCTCAGAACAAATGGCTACGCACGCTTTGGTATCATTGGAGAACAGAACAATCTTTAAAGGATATGTAGCCGGTCTGTGCAAAAAAAGAAGGTTTCCCTTTCCCACGCTGCAGCCTGTTTCTTCCTGGATCAGATCCACGTATCGTCCGCACCCCTCCCCCTGCAGCCTGACGTAGACGGCGTCGGTGACGACACACAGGCCGGGATCGCCTTTCTTGACCTGGAGGGCTTTCATCCCGGCCCTGATGCTCTCTCTGATATCAGCTCCGTAAAGACCTTTCACGGAGATCAGGAGGATCACAGCGACGACCATCAGTGCCTGCAAGGCCGGAGATATTTTGAGCCTTTTCGACATTAGACTCCCACATCCCGCTGGCAACGCTCTTTTGGGGACTAATGCTTTCTGTTTGCAAAAAAATAGAATAGCCATCTTTTCTACCCCATGTGGTGATTGAGGTTGCATCTAATAGAAATTCCTATTTCGCAGTCATGCGAAAGGCGAAACAATCCACGGCGTTTGCATGGTCTTTTTTGCTGCCCAGCTTACGGCCATCGGTGGTTTTTGAAACAAAACCAGATTTCATGACGGCAATAATCTGATAGACGCCTTCACCAAGTGGCATAAATTTGTAAAAAGAAGGGAAAATCTGCTCGACCGGAAATTCTTTTCCATAGTTGTCCACGGCAAAAACCCGCTCCACTCTGCCTTCCTTGATGATTTCATCGCGGGGATACTGATGGCCGAAACCGATTTCCAGAAAAACCGGCTCTCCCGCTTCGGGGGTGTAATCACTGACGTTCAGCCAAAACATATGCGCCTGCACGGCATACGGGATGGCGATGAGGATGAAACAGAGAGCAACCACAAAAGCCCGTTTGTTGATATTCTTTTCTCCTTATTCAATGAAGTGTCATTTCCTTACAAGACACCCGGCGACTTGACTTGTCAATAATAATCAGTTTTTCTCCTTGTAACGCTTTGCCAAAAAGTCCCCCACGTAAATCAGATGTTCGTGGGGCAGCTTCCTCCCCTTGGTCTTCTCCAAAATGGTATCAAGCGTGCCATCAATGATTTTTTGCTTGTCTTTGTAGCCTGCAAAGAGCACAATTGCTATGGGTGTGTCCGGCGGATAATGGCTTTTCAGCTTTTTTACCACTTTTTCCATGTCCAAGAACATGGTAAAGAAGACCATCGTCGCCTGGGACTCGGCGAGTTTTTCAATCCTGTCCGGTCCGGTATATTCCTCACGCCCAAAGGAAGCCGTAAGAATGACTGAATGGGCCTTTACTCCCGAAGTAACTCCTTTACGTAAAGCGGCATTTGCGGCATTGAAGCAACTGATACCCGGCACGATTTCAGGATTGAGATCTTCAAAGGCCTCCACATACCAGACATTGGGGCCGTAAATGGTAGGATCTCCGCTGTCAAGCACGGAAACGGTCTTTCCGGCTTTGACCGCGCTGCGGATAATGGCGTCGATCTCGCCAAATTCCTTCATTTTTTCTTCATAGTTGAACCGTTTGTTTTTCTTTCCTTCCTCTGGGGTTTTCCCGTAAACGGAAAAGATGCCGAAACCTGGATCATGGATTTCCTTTCCCTGCAAAAGTATGGGGAATTTGTCTCGCATCCGTTTGTGACAAAAGATGATATCCGAATCCTTTATAGTGTTTATTGCTCGCAAGGTAATATTGTCCGGGTTGCCGTTGCCGACGCTGACCAGATAAAGCCTGGTGTCGGTTTGCTGCCCGGCAAAGGCATGTTGGGCAGCACCCAATGCGGCAATGGCCATAATGGCAACGGTGATCAACATCAATTTTGTTTTCGAATACAAAGTAATCATTTGAGCCTTCGTGTTGCAAGAATGAGGGGCTATGGTAATTTCTACGGCATGGCCAGGGCCGTCATTTAACTTCATAGGTAAAGGTCGTGTTGTACATATACTCATCGCACGTTTCTTTGTCCGGATACGGGGGCCTGTGGGAAAGCAAAATCATCCAGTAGCCCGCTCGCTCTAATGGGAATGTAGCTTGCCCTTGATCGTCGGTAACGGTTTCTACCGGATAATGTCTGCCGGCCCCCTTATGCCCCTTTCGGGAAACCTCGTGTGGGGCAATGTCTTCGGTTTCAAAGCCTGCGTAGGTGGCTTTCACAACCGCATTGCGCAGCGGTTTTCCTTCGAACAGGACCTTTGCGGTGAGCCTATTTCCGCGCTTCAAATTGTGTAGATTCGTAACCGGAATCAGCTCCAGCGGACGGTTGGCAGCCGTGCTAAGGTTTTTAGCATTACCGCCAGCCATAATCACTGTCTTGGCCTCGATGTGGAAGTTAGTACACTTGATGGGATTTGTGACCGCCTTCTTATCACCCCATTTTCTCCCTTCCGGTGTCGTCGTGAAGAACCCCGGCTTGATCTTTGCGGTTACTAGATAGGCGCCCGCCTTTTCAACCTTCAGCCTATAAAGCGAGACAGACGCTTCGACGAGATTCACCGTGAGGCCATCGGGGTCCACGGCCCGGATATCTTCTATCCTTCCTGCTTTGATTTCCTGGTCAATACGATTCGCGGGGAACTTGTGTCCCCAACCTATACCGATATCTACGGTCGATCCCACCTGCGGGTAGTAATCCCCCGGATTAAGCCAGAGATTGTGGGCAAAGGCCTGAGGGCAAATCATCAGCAGCGTTACAACACCCAAGAACATGACAAGACTCGGTCTGATTTTCATTTTCCACCTCCACGGCACTGCATGGTTATTGGTTTGAACGGTTTAAACGGTCTGCACTGTCGGAAAGAAAGTCCCCAATGTAGAGCAGATACTCAAAGGGAAGCTTGTTTTCTCCCAACTGATCGAGAATGGAGCCCAATCTCCCGTGCATCACCTTTTCCTTGTCAGCATAGCCGGCGCTGAAGACGATGGCCACAGGGGTCTCAAGTGGATAATGCTTAGACAGGTGGTCGATGAACTTCTTGAATTCCGTACGCATGGTGAAAAGCACCATGGTACTTTGGTGCACAGCCATCTCTTCCACTGACCACCCGGAGGCCAGGAGCACAGAATGGGCGTTTTTGCCCTCGGTGACCCCGGTGCGCAAGGCCGCATTGGCGGCATTGAAACAGCTTAAGCCGGGCACTACTTCGGTATCCAGGTCGCACAGCTCCGTCAGCGTCCAGGCACAGGGCCCGTAAACGAGGGGATCGCCGCCGTCGAGCATGGCCACGGTTTTGCCTTGGGCCACAGCCGCCCTGGTCATGGCGGCGAACTCAGCCTGCTTTTGATGATACTGCTCACAGCTCATTCGTTCTCTGGCCTTCTCAGCCCGGGAAGAGCGGGAACAATCCTTACCATAGAAGGGAAAGAGCCGATGATAGCCGGCGATCACCTTTTTCCCCTTTAGATAGGCCTCGAATCTCTCACTGATTCTCTTTCCGGCAAAGATCAGGTCCGCCTTTTCGATAACCTTCAACGCCCGCAAGGTGGCCAGATCAGGATCGCCGGGCCCCATGCCCACCAGATAAAATTTGCCTTTGCTTCGCGGCGCCCCTGCTTCCCCTGCTTTGTATTGGGCTTGCGCCAGAGCCTTGCCCACATACACCATAGACATCCGCCTATCCACACCGTCCAGATTGGCGACAAAGCCACCGACCGTGCCGGTTACCACCTTCTGGCGGCCGGCATGGCCGGCATAGCTCACAATGGCGGCCGGGGTGTCAGCGGCATAGACCCGCGAGAGCCTTGCAAAGAGATCCTCCATATCCCGTGGCATGAAAATAATCATGGTGGCCCGTTCATGGGCGGAGAGGCTTTCGATGGTGTCTTTTCTGTCTTCTCGCTTGAAAGGCGCGGTGATGATCACTTCCCCCAAGCTGGCCTGCAAGGCGGCGTTGGCAGCATTAAAGGCGCTGAGCCCGGGCACCACCACCGGGTCGAGATCATGCAGTTCCTTCAAACTCCACATGTCCGGCCCGTAAATAGTCGGATCGCCGCTGCTCAGCAGGACTACCTGTTTGCTGGCCGCCACAGCCCGGCGCACCAGGCTTGCGAACTCGGCCTGCTTTTGATGGTACTCCTTGCAGGTCATGGAATGTTTGGATTGTTCGTCCTTGGATAGCTCGGCGCAATCCTTGCCATAGAATCGAAACAGAACCTCATAGCCGCCCAGCACTTCTTTGCCCTCAAAATCGACATAGGGAGAGAGCTTTTTCTTCCTCTCCGGTCTGCAAAAGACCAGGTCTGCCCGGCGAATCACATTGAGCGCCCTTGAGGTCAGCAGATCGGCGTCGCCCGGGCCCATACCCACAACATGAAAGCTGCCTTTATTGCTTCCATCGTCCTTGTTATTTCCCTGTAGCGGGACATGGGCCGCACATCCTGCTAGAAAGACAAAGAGGAGGCAGAACAATAGGCTTAAGGCCCCGACTTTTTCCTCCGTCCCTTCGCGTTGCATACCATGATCCTCCTTCCTTCTTTTCCTCAAATTTATCCCATCACATGCCCACGGGCTTTGCTATCCATGGACGTCCGATCGGTATGGCCGCTTCAACCTTTTTAAGATTGAAGCGGCCTTCTGCACATCAATTGCTAAAACCCAAAACTTAAGCCAACTCCGTAAGTTCGATCAGTTGCCGGGTAACCCCGGCTGGTCTGATATTCCTCGTCAAAAAGGTTGTTGACATAAACTTTAAGAACACCATTGCTGATGGCCCCCCATTTTTCAAAAAGCGTCTGCTGGACAGCAAAGGCAAATACGCCATAACTGTCAATCTGAACTTCTCGAGACTCCCATAAACCCGCGTCTTCGTCTATGACATCTACGACTTCCTGAACTTGTTTGTCTTGATATTCATAGTCGAGAAGAAGCCGGGTGTTTTCAAACAGGTTGTAGCCAATGCCTGCGTTGGCCCGATACTTGGCACGGTCACTCATTCTTTCATCTGCAATCTCCTCAGGGCCGCCGTTGTAAGGCCCCTTGTATTTCCATTTGTTATAGGCGCCGCTCAGGTAGAAATCGAGGTTGTCAAGAATATGTCCATTGAGTTCAAGTTCTATCCCGTCTTTGTGAACCTCTTCAAGGGAGACCTTTCTGCGCCCCCAACCGGGCCCCCACGGAGATTCTTTGTAATAGTCGCTGCTGCTATCAGCAGAAACCGGATAGTCCTTTATTTCATAATGGGAAAAATCCACGTTCAGGTTGATGTCTTTCCAGATTCTTCTTGCAATCACCAAGTCATATCCGACGCCGTGAAGGGGATCGACCTCGATCCCTGATCCCCAACTTCAGACCTCACAAAAAGACCTCGGGGTCCATATTTTGCTGACTCCCAAGGATAAGGAAGTATCCCTCAATGCATGGGATAGATCGTCGAGTTCATAAGTGAGAAACGATTTTGGAACAAATTCATCGTAATCTCGCTTAACATAGTCGTGTGGTCGGGATGGATTGACATAATAATAGGTTCCTTGGGAACTCCCTGTGTTGCTCCACCAGATATTGATGTTCTCATATCGCAGACCGGCGGTCAGGGTAAGCCGCGGCATGATGGTCCATTCGTCCTGAATAAACCCGGCATAGGTTTCAACTATTTTTGTGGTGTGTTGACTGCTGAGTTGCGCGGTATCAAAACCGACAGTTAAGAGATGAGCGGCAGAGATTTCGATATCATCCTGGAGCTTCCCCCCCCAGCTGGTATAAGAGGTCTCAGCCTGGGGTTCATCTACGTCCTTGAAATCAAATGTCTGATTTTCATACGTATAGTATGTGCCCAGAGTCCATGAACCGATGGCGGTCGGTTGTTTTATATCGAATCGGAAGGAGTACGGTTCCTTGAGGCGCTCAGGTTGTCTTGCCGGGTCTCTCCACCGGCTTGAAGCATCCTCCTCTTTGAGAACGGGATAATCAGGATCATAATCGGCCCTGTCCGGATCGTTAGCCACAGGCTGTCCGGTTTCTTTATCCGAGTAAGACGCCATGAAGCTGATGTATCCATCAGAAGGCAAAATATAGCCGAATCGGCCCGCTATGGTATCAATATTGGCATCGTTGTTTCTAAGATAGCCGTTTGTATGATATTTCTGGTACGACAAACCATAATCAAACGAACTAACGCCGCCTTCGATATTGATGCTGTGATTTTGAGTATTGTACGAGCCGTAACTGGTTGCCATTTTTAAGTCCGTCTCCGGTGTTTCATGCCTTTTCGGAGTCTTTGTCTTCACGTTAAGCACCCCTCCGAGAGCTTTGTTCGGATAGAGGGCGGAATGTGGCCCCGGAATTATTTCAATACTCTCTATTTGTTCAAGCGGAATGAGGGAGAAATCTACAAAATGGTCTCCCCAGTACCCTCCGGTTTTTTGAACGGCCAGACCATCCACGGCGGATACGAACTGTCGCACATCAAAACCTCTCATATATATATCGTTTTCTTCCGGCACCAGATTGCCCTGTCCTCGAAAGTCTATAATTGCCCTGTCCTTCAAAATATCGACGATATTTTGTGGGATAATCGGTGTCTCATACTTCTCTACATTAATCGTCGTGCCGGAAGGGGTAACGACGATATCTTCTGCCTGCCTGGGAGCGGTGACTTGTATCTTCTCAAGCTTCTTGACTTCTTCTTCTGCCCAAGTCGGCCGGAAGCTCAGCAGAATCGCCAATCCTATCAGAACCACAATTTTTCCATAACCTCTCATGGCAAGTTTCCTCCTTTCCTCATCTTTAATGGGCTCAGTGACAAGATCCTTGTCTTTCTATTCCAAGAAATCCCCCACGTACACTAGGTGTTCAAATGGGAGTTTCTCACCCCGCACCTGACCCAGTATCGTGTCCAGGGTTCCTCGGACCACCCGTTCCTTTTCTTTGTATCCGGCATAGAAAACGATAGCGATGGGGGTCTCCGAGGGGTAGAGGGTTTGCAACTTGGCGACAAGATCCTCGAACTTGGTAAACATAGTAAAGATCACCATGGTGGGGTGGCCTTGAGAAAGCTTTTCGATCTCCCGGATGGTCGTGAGGACCACGGCCCTCGTTTCTTTTCCTGAGGCTACGTCCGTTCCCAAGGCCGCATTGGCGGCATTGAAACAACTGACCCCGGGTATGATGCGGGGCTGGAGATCTGCAAACTCTTTCAGATACCAGCGGTAGGGGCCCCCATAAATCAGAAGATCTCCGCTGCCAAGTACAGCCACTGTTTTACCGGCATCGATAGCGGATCGGATCTCGGCGATCAGTTCTCCACGGGTCTTTCTGTCCTGCTCGCATTTGGCCCGAGACTTTTCATCTTCCATTTTTAAGCAATCTTTCCTATAGGTCCGCCAGCCAGCCTTCGAGATATCCAAAAATTCTTTGCCCTTGAGGTATTTGGCAAACTGCTTCCGCGTCTCTTTACGGCATATGATCACATCGGATTTTGCAATGGTATCGAGAGCCCGCAACGTGATCAGGTCCGGGTCGCCCACGCCCATGCTTACGAGGCAGAATTTCCCCTTGCCTGTTGCTACAACCGAGCCCTGCGAAACAAAGACGATTGGGAATAGGACAAGGGCAATGAACACGGCTAGAAAAACAATCTTCCACTCCACGTGCTTTTTCTCTTTCATAGTCTCAAACACAGTCACCTCCTTGAAACCAGGGTTGCCGTCCCAATCAGCGAACAGGCTTGTAAGCCCGTGACTTTTTGATTTGTTGTCCACGTGCAGTCCGTATTCAACCAGCGAAACCGGTTATCCACGGCGCTTCTCGTGGTGTTGGTAACTTGCCTCAGGGGGGCCATCGAAGCGGAAATATTGCAGATAGGACGCTTTGGTGGTATTAAGAGGACCGAAGCGCCCCCTCTGAGGGGCCTTTACAGGGAGGGCGGCTGGGAGACCTTGGCCGGTGCCCGCCGCACTCCCTGACTCACTTGGCATGTCTCATATCTGTCTTTGTCTGACTTTTTTTGCCAATCACCTCCTATGTACGTCGATTCAAAATCAAATTCACGATAACGCCTTGTCCTTTGTCCCGAAGAGGTTTTTCCTCCCATCAGTCACTGGCAAAAGGCCCTTGACGTCTGCGGCCTTCTTTCTGAAACAGAAATAGACGAGCATCCCGATGCCTATGGTCCCAAGGCCGGCCAGGGAGGCCATGGGTTTGCTCTTGATGGAAAAGTAGATGATCCACAGATTTCCAAGGACAAACACAACGGGCGTTACGGGATATCCGAGCGTTTTATATCCTCTCTTCACCTCCGGTTGTTTGAGTCTGAGCAGAATCATGCCCAGCACCGTCAAGGTGGCGCACAACGAGAGGGTAAAACCAATGTATATGAGAAGCATGTCAAAAGAGGCGGTGACCACCATAACCATGGCGAGCCCGGCTTGAAGAAGAATGGCGTAGGCAGGGGTGTTGTGGGATCTGTTGACCTTGCCGAGGCATTCGAAAAAGACCCCGTCCTTGGCCATGGCGTAGTATACACGGGGTCCCGCCATGATCATGGCGCTCAGGACGGACAAAAGGCCCAAGGCGATCGCCCCTGTAAAGAGCCGGCTGATCTGGCCCCCGAACAGGAAAACGGCAGATTTGGCACCCACCTCGAGCACGCCTTTCATCTCTTGTGCGGGGAGGGCATAGACATAGACGATATTCAACAGGAGATAGAGGCACATCACCAGAAAGGTGCCGGTCAGGAGGGCCCATGGGATGTTCTTGCTCGGTTTTTTGATCTCCCCTCCCAGGTAGGCAGCGGCATTCCAGCCGCTGTAAGCAAAGGATACAAAGATGAGCGACACGGCAAACTCCTTTTGGAAAACAGCACCCATGTCGATAGCACCGAAAAAGTGTTCTTTCGAACCATTGCCGATCCAAAAAGCTGCCACGACAAACACGACGATGAGCCCTATCTTGAACACAGTCAACGCGTTCTGGACCCGCGTTCCAAGAAAGACACTATGGTAATGAATCAAGGAAAAGACAACGATCATCGACAACGCCAACACTGTCACCGGTGATATCGTGACAACATCCAGGTCCAACCATGGGATGGTCAGTCCCCAGCCATCCGCCTGTGGGAATAGGCGGAAGCAATAGGTAGCAAAGGCGAGCGAAGCGGCGGCGATGGGCGCTGAAAACCCTACGATTAAGGAAATCCAGCCGGAAACAAAGCCCACGGGCTTGCCGAAGCTCTCTCGCAGGAACACATATTCCCCGCCAGCCTTTGGAAACATGGCCCCTAGCTCCCCGTAACACAGAGCTCCACAAAGCGCGAAAATGCCGCCAACAAACCAGCATATCAACATGGCCGCTGGACTCCCCAGTTCCGCCATCACAAAACCGGAGGTCGTGAAAACGCCTGTGCCCACCATGTTGGCGACCACTAAAACCGTGGCGGAAAAAAGACCCACCTCTCGACGCAGTTCACTGTTATTCAGCGTGTTTTTCACTCCTATATACCTTCACAAGATCAGAAGCCCCGCCGCTGGTTCCAACCCGTCCGTCCCCATTGAAGCCCCATTGAAAAAAATCCGATTCGTCACTACGCTAGGGCAATTGACAGCATGATCGCGACTTTCAGTATCGCCACAGACAACCAGGCCTTCCCATGAGAAGGCATCTACCTTAGCACCGTTCCGGGTGAAGAAAGAAACCACGAAAGCCGAACAAAAAAAAGCCACGAGGCCGTCTCATCCGTTCTCGGATGACAGCCTTCATGGCTTGGAGTTCGTTTTTTGCTTCGGACTTGTTGGCGGACAGCTTCTACTGCCCTGTTTCAAGATACGATAAATCGTATACGGGTTTTTGTGACAACTGTCAACAATAAATCAACCCAGTTCCTGTCTCGGTTGCGTGTCAAGTTTGGATGATCATTGGAACGCCTTCCAACAAAAGACACCTACGAACGCCGAATCTGCTATCCACAAGTGATCCCCCCATCTGACAAGCTTTGACTTTATCTCTGCCTTTTCCCAAGTGTCAGGACGACGACCGGTGTTTGCGGACCAATGCTCCGTGGCCTCGTCCTGGCTGTGATAGGCAAAGGAGCTTCCTACCTGCTCTATCCTGGCATACACCATGTGGCAATTCCCACATCGCGCGGGGATCCTTATGTCAGGAGAGAAAAACTCCGTGACGACCACGATGCGTTTCGGCTCGGTGGCGAAGGCCTTTGCCAAAGCACGTGCAAAGCCGATCTGAGTGAGATGAAGAGTGTTGCAGGCTAGAATCAAATCATAGCCACGAAATGCTTCACAGCGAACCGTCTCCCATCTTCGTTCGTCAATGTGCATGCCATCGCACTGATCTGCTCTCGCTTCCTGCCTGAGCACATGTCTCATGGCCGAGGAGGGTTCAAGCGCTGTCACCTCGCATCCCATTCGCGCCAGGGGCCTGGAAAGGACGCCGTTTCCTGCTCCGATGTCAAGAACACGCCATGTGGGCCTTGCCATGGAGGTTATGGTTTTTACGATCCCATCGTGGTAATGACTATGGGCCATCCATTGCTGGTACCAACGGACATACCCTTGCCAGAAGCACGGTGTGGTTGCCCTTTTCCATATGGTCTTTTCCATCTTCTACTCACAAAAAAAGGCCACGAAACCCTACCTTCAGGTGGATAGCCTTCGTGGCCTGAATTGTATGTCTACCTAATTTTGCTTTGACGACCCTTCAGCGGTCGGCTTACTATTGTCTCTAGTCTTATCAAAAAACGTGCCATTCTTGGTCGAGTCGCCATTTCTTATGTTTTCAAAGTGTTAGCTCCTGTGAAGAATGGCATTGCGGGAAACTTTTTGCAACCATCTCGACTTGAATAAGAAAACGAATACCCACTGTTGGCATCCTTTGACCACGCAGAGGACTCTCATGGGATGGTGTCGCCCCGAAGAGCGATGACCACCCATATCCAAGGAGCTGCTCATCAATGGCTATATTCTCATTCATCGTGAGATCATTGTTTCGCTACGTCAGTTCAAAGACAATGGTCAGTTCCAGGGGAATGTCGCCCTGGAAAAAGCGTTTCGGAGGTCTTGAAAATGGCGCCGCATCCTCCACCGCCTTGACAGCCGCTAAATCGA